>Ga0190271_10000011_pt1 | contig 183982 bp, 157 predicted proteins | sample Popmic356T_FD_133747 | JGI IMG/M metagenome (GOLD analysis project Ga0190271, IMG submission 133747) | Populus adjacent soil microbial communities from riparian zone of Weber River, Utah, USA - 356 T | ecosystem: Environmental > Terrestrial > Soil > Riparian zone | place: USA: Utah...
AAAAGTAACTGTAAATGGAATTGGCGAAGTGCTGGTTGATCCGCCGGATGCACCCGCAGTGCTCGTAATCACAACGGATGGACGCTGCGAGTCAACTGTAAAAGTATTGGTTGTACTGTTTGCGCTCACTGCATTACCAGTCACCTGTGCAGTCGCATAAACCGTATGCGAACCTTGTGCCAGTGCTGTCGGCTGCGTGAGTGACCAGTTCCCGCCAGTTGCTGTTGTGGTACCTAAAGATGCTCCATCTACATATACCGTAACGGTTGCCCCCGCTGTTGCAGTACCTGTATAATCTGGGGCGGTCGTAGTGATTAAACTGCCATTGGAAGGGCTGGCTATTACCGGTGTGGCTGTTGCTGACTGTACATAGGTAAACTGGTCGCTGGCACTGGTTGCACTGGTGCCCCCTGTTGTAGTGATGCGGACATCAACGGTGCCTGTTCCTGCTGGTGCTGTCGCCGTGATTTGTGTTGCCGAGTTAACGGTGAAGCCTGTAGCCGCCGTAGCGCCAAAGGTCACTGCGGTCGCCCCGCTGAAGTTGGTGCCGGTAATGGTCACACTAGTGCCTCCACCGGTCGGGCCACTGGTTGGGCTCAAAGCCGTTACCGTTGGTGCGGCGACGGCCTGTCCATAGCTAATAGAAAACTGACTGGCAGCTGTATTACCATTGCCTGCATCATCCTGCGCTATATTGGTCGCAATATTTATTGTTACTGCACCATTGGCCGTTGGCGTGGCATTAAAAGTATACGTAGTTCCGCTACCAGAAAACCCACTGATGGTGGCATTTCCTGGTGTAATATCTCCTGCTACAAAACCGGTTACTGCCTCTGAAAAAGTTACTGTAAATGGAATTGGCGAAGTACCGGTCGATCCGCCGGATGCACCTGCAGTGCTGCTGATCACAACCGTCGGGGTAATATTATCCACGGTAGCATTAGCATCATCGTCCGTAGTTGTAGGCCCAACCGTATTTGTAGCTGTAACTGATACATTCCTGTTTGTAGCATCTAATGTACCTGCAATAATGGTGTAAGTAGCTGTCCAGGTATTGCTACTGCTGGTTGCGGTAACCGCAGTACCTCCGCCAAATTGGCTAAAGTTTACCGTTACGTCTGTAACTCCCGAATTGTTATCGCCGCTGGCTGTATTATCCCAGGTTGCGGTTACCACATCTCCTATCTTAAATGCACCACCTGTGCCAGTTGCGCCGCTAATGCTGATTTTTGCAGCTGTAACCGTTGGGGAACCAACGGTGAATTGTGTTAAATTGCCAGAACCAAAGCCCTGGTTAAAGTTATACGGTGAACCAGTAACATTTGGGTTAGTCCATTTTGTTGTATTGGTAATATCTGCTAACCATTCTGTTTTAGTTCCTTTTGATAAACTGGGAACATATATTTCGTTTGGAAACCTTGTTTGAGCTGTGCTGCTGGAAATAAAGCCTACTGCGTAACCAGCGCCAAGAGTAGAAGGTAATTCACTATACAGGATACTGTTTGTTCCGGTATTAGTTCCAGTAGTGGCTCCTGTTGGATTTGTAAACCATCCACCAGAAGTGTTTGTTATACCGGTAGTTCTGATATTATTAAAAGCAAATATAAATGATGGGCTACTGGTACTCCCCTGATAAATAAGCAATTGATCTCCGGTAGTATTATTCCAGGGTAATGAGGTAACAATGGAATTAGTCCATCCCGAGGCTATTGAAAAATCTCCTGAGGGAAAAGCGGTACCATCTCCTTTAACGGCTGAAACAGTTTTTGAAATATTCGATGCCATGTTAACCTTAAATATGATCACCGTGCCCGCAGGTACAGCAACAGATGGCTTCCATTGAATAGTTCCATCTAATGTGGTAACCGTAGTAAAACTTCCTGGAGATGAACCAAAAGGGTTAACCCAACCACGGTCAGTAATAAAAATTACCTCATCCTTAGCAATAGTGTTAAGTGCCACTACTGCAAAACTACGTATGGTGGAACCTGCGGCATCAACATCGCTATTCATTCCAATTACCGCAAGATCACCTTGAGATAAATCAGCCCTGGCATTTAAAATACTGATTAAAAGTACCGGGATAATGAATAAAAAACGAAATGCTTTTTTGTAAAATTTCCTCATATAAATAACTTTTCTAAATCTTCAATACATTGTACATAATAAAAAGTATAACCGGTATACTTAATACCGGTTATACTAAATCGGGCATTACTTAAGCTCCAATTTTTAGTCTCTTGAAGGAAAAACTCCCTCTAAACAAATTACATAATTAAGCGCCATTGAGGGTTGCCGGTTCTCATGGATAGCCGTTGTTGTTGAGCCTGATACTGCTAAAGCCAGGTTGGTTAACTGTGGTCCGGCTACGCTTTGTATACCAAGTGTGCCATTAGCCATCTGAACCTCTTGTACAAGCGCCTGCGGTACACCAAATAATGATTCACCTAATGCAGTTGGTGCACCTAAAAGATTTCCTGCAGGGCTGGTTTCATCATTTAGATCAGCTGATGCTTTAATGGTTACTGTTGCCGTGCCAGCTGCGGGTGTATAGGTTAAAAGATGATTGTGTGCTGACATCTGTGAAAGACTAACAGTAGCTGTTTCAGTACCTGTTGAATCACCCAGATCATAAGCTGTCAGTCCCACGCCTTGTCCTACACCTACAATAGTACGTCCTTGTAGATCAGGCAACTTAAATGTGCTTGTGCCATCACCACCATAATTAGTGCCAAGTATAGCATATAGTGCAGTATAAGCACGTAATGCTAAAGTTTGCCCGTTACATATAGACCAGCTCATTGGGGCAAATGTTCCGGCGAACATTCTGATTTCTCCTACGGTTCCTTCCATTTTGATAAAATTTAGTATTGATCAATTTTTAGTTTCTAGAAGGGAAAATCCCCTCTACGCAAATAATGTAATTTACTGCCAGCACAGGCTGTATATTGCTGTGCGGCAAGCTGTTGCCTGACCCCCCTATGGTTACCTGTGGTATTGGTGGCGACAGGTTGCTAACCTTTGCAGCATTACTATTCAGGCTCACAAGATTTGTAGAATTAGTTGCATTAGCGTAAATATTATCATTTAGATCCTGAGCCAGGTATTTGTCTGCCGGATTTGATTGATCACCTGGCGAAGCAACGGCATTTAAGGAAAGATTTACCGAACCCGCAGTTGTACTGAAAGTAGGGGAAATTTGATGGTTATGCGCCGGTAACTCAGATAAATTCAGCGCGTGATTCTCTTCACCAATAACCTGGCCCAAACTATAATTACTAAGGCCAGGAGCCTGCCCCACTCCAACTACAATGCGACTGGCAATGTTAGGTAATTTGAAAGTAGTCATGCCATCGCCACCATAGTTAGTACCTATGATTGCAAAAAGAGCCTGGTAGTCATTTAATGGCATGCTTTGTCCCTGGCAAAAAAGCCAGGTTCTAGGTGCGAAATTGCCTGCAAATGCACGGATTTCGCCGATTGTTCCTTCCATATTTTTATATTATTTAGGTTAAATAGTTAATTTCTTGACGGAAAATATCCCTGCACACAAATGATATAGTTTAATGCTATACTTGGCATGATATTATTGTGCGCATTTCCGGTTCCTGCTGTTTGTACTGCCAGGGTTGGGTTGCCGATGTTAACATTAGTAACCTCCACAGATTTATTATTTAAAGCAGTTGGGGTACCTCCGGTAATATAAGGTGTAATCTGGCCGCTTTGATCCTCGCTTACATAAGCATTCTGGCCATTTGGCTGGGATCCCGCACCTGTGTTGGCATAAAATGTGGCATCACCTGTTCCATTACCTGTTCCAGGAGTAATTACTACAGCGTGCGTATGCGCAGGTATTTGATTTACGGTAAGTGGTACCGTTTCTACGCCTATTTTTTGCCCTGCTGTATAAACAGACAAATTTGCACCTGCTCCTACACCTACTACTGTTCTGCTTCGCAAATCAGGCACCCCGAAAGTAGTACGCCCGTCTCCGCCGTATAAAGTACCAAGTATGGCGTAAACCGCCTGATTAGTGCTTAGATTTAAGAGCTGGCCCTGACAAAAAGCCCAGCTTCTTGGTGCAAAATCGCCGGCAAAAATCCTTACTTCTCCAATTGTTCCTTCCATATAATATTAATTTTGGTTTATAAATTTTTCTCCTGTTTGTATCCCCATCTGAAAGAGCTTACTTCCTGAAAAATAGCCCTCGCGCATGTGCAAAATATTGATCTTTAAAAAACGATTTTCCAGGCATGCCACAATCAATCCATAAATTGCATCGGCATAAACTATTGTGCCCGGTTCTGGCTTCACTTCTTCCGGTAACTGAATCTCTGCCGGTGAAACTTCCAGGATTCGTATTTCAGCATTTTTAATCCAGGCTGTAGCACCATCATATTTTGGGTTGGCTGCATTAATCAGACATTCTATTTCGTCTGCAGATTGCTGTTTCCAATTGATCGCAAGCTCCCGATGATCAGGTCTTTTTTCATACCTCGCTATATCTTCATTATTTTCATTTATAACAGGCAGATGGCTACTGTTATTCATCAGGGCAGGTATTGCATCTACGGCCATAAAGCCTAAACGCTGGCAAAGCAATCCATAATTTTCACCTTTTATAATGGGTAGCTGCTTTGACCACAAAACCGGACCTGCATCTATATCTGCCGTCATTTGATGTACAGTGAGGCTTGCAAAGCGTTCATTGTTTCTGAGTTGCCAGAATATCGGATCAGCTCCACTATACTTTGGTAATTCACCAAAATGAAAATTGAAATAACCATTACGTACCATTTGAAGCATATCATCAGGAATTAACCAGGGAAAACCAAATACCCAAACGGCATCCACATCTGATGCTTTTAGCCACTTTTGCATTTCCTGTTGCCAGGATATTTTATTCAACTGCAATACCTGATCAGTAGACAAGCCCATAGCCAGCAGCGGTCCCAGCAATATTTTGCTGCTTCGCTTCAGCACAGCCACACCACCTAAAAGCCCTTGGGCTGCTAATGCCTGGACAGTTGGAAATGCGAGCGAATCTGAATTGCAAATAACCGCTATTTTCATATTATATGCCTAGATAAGGGTTCATCCAAAATGAAGAGGTTTGGCTGTTGATCCGCTGTACATCTTCGTGATTAATATTAATCGTCTCCAGTTCACTAATCAGCTGCCGGGATATTTCATCTTTGATTCCATTGAAAGTATTTTTGACCAGGTAAACCCTACTCTGCATCGCATTTGAGCGGGGTTCAATTTCAACACGTCCACGTGCTGTTTCAATGGCCGCTTCGGCAATGGCTTTTTGTAAAGATTTTCCGCCCTGGTCTTTAACTGCCTGGGCAATTAGCAGACCTGTTTCAAAGCCAAACTGTGTAAAAGGGTTTGCCATTACCTGACTTACCTCATCAAGCTGGTCCTGTTTTAATTCACGGTTTAACGATAATGTAGTATAAACCTCAACTGGCTCAGTTGTTGTAAATGGCTCCAGCAGAAACGGCAAACCAAGTAACGGAGTTGTTTTATGCAAGCCCTGCTCCACATATTGCGTTAAAAAAGTTTCAGCTTCTTTTCCGCAAAAAGTAGCCAGTATAAAATCAGGTTTGTAATTGTGTATATGCTCAAATACAGCGGCAATGTCGCCTGTTTCTTTAGGGTTTGGTGTCGGCGCAATAGCAAATGGCATAGTTACTCCTACGGCTGCCGATTCCATACCAGCACTCAACATGCTTTGAAATGAATATCCACAGTCGTACAAACCAGATACATACATTCCTTTTTTACCAAAAGTTTGAACTCCCCATTGGCCAATAGACCACAACTGCTGCCAGGTATGAATGGAATTAAGGAACATGTAATCGTTAAACTTTTCAGGATCTGGTAAATGCTCACCAATATTATTTATGATGAAAGGCCGTTTAATATTTGCTATCTTTTCTGAAAGATCAGTACCTACTTTATTGGAAACTATTCCGGTAATTACGTCGGCATCATCAAAACTAACCAGTTTGGTAAGCGCGGCCTCAGCCAGTTCACGGGAACCTTGTCCGATAAATTCGGGCACAATTTCTAACTCAACCTCATGGTTTAGCTCCTTAAGTCCATTTTTTAACCCTGTACTAAAGTGCTTAGCCATAGGCAGGATACTTGAATTGGAAAGCAAAACGCCCACCGTTAATTTTTTAGTTGTCATTAATTCTAATTAATTTGCCCACATGCGCAAAAGATTACTATAGTGTTGTTGTAATACAAGATATTCTTCTTCAGCCAGTGCTTTGCTACGGAGATTTTCAGTGACCTGGAAAATTTCAAATAACATTTTTCTGTATACTGTTTCTTTAACGAGTGACTGCACCCAACTTACCGCAACGTTTCGCTCTCCACGGGTAACTTCCCGTACGCGATGAACCTGTGTGCATGGATAGCAAATGGCGTCCCCTTTATTTAACTTATATAATATGTTGCCATTCGCAGTCTGGAGTTCCAGTTCACCCCCATCATATTCTTCGGGATCATTCAGAAAAATGGTTAGGGCGACATCAGTGCGGATCATATTGCCCATAACCGGACTATCCACATGCCAGCCATAGTGCATGCCAGGCTTATAATTACTGATAACAAAGGGATGAATACTGTGTGGTAAGACCGCATTTCTGAATAAGGTATTGCGGTTGAGCGCAGCTAAAATATTTTGTTGAATGGCTAGGTGCTCCTGTGTTTGAGGATTAAGCTGCAAGTTGCTTTTTACTTCTTTTGCAGCACTATATGCCGTTAACCTGCCATCATCAAATGCTCCGGATTTAAAAAGAAAACGAATATCTTCAACTTCAGTTTCGCTAAGTAAATTTGGGATATGCAAATACGTATTATTTAAAATACAATTTTGATTTACATACGCGTTTGTAGATTGAGAGTCCATTAAGAGTAGCTAATTAGGATAAGTGTAAAGCTATCAATAACTTTTATATTTTAATATCAGATTTATCAAAAATAATTTGACAATTATCAACAACTTTATTAAAACAATCTATCTACTTAAATAGACGCATAAGCTCAGCTTTCAAAATTATTTATATGTTTATGCCGAGATTACCCACATTTAATTACAATAAGTACCAATGGACACCTATATTCTGGGAACAGGCTTATCACATGATGGATCAACAGCTTTATTAAAAAATGGCAAAATCATAGTTGCTATTGAGAAAGAAAGGCTTAGCAGAATTAAACATGATGGAGGTAACGATTTTGATACCGTCCGGTATTGCCTTGATTTTGCTGGGATTAAGGCCAGTGATTTAACATTAATTGTGCAAACCTCAAACTTTGAAAATAACATCTCACCAAGCCAATATGCCGGACGCAGGTATTTCGACAAGCATATTCAAATACCTGTGATCACCCTATCCCATCATCTGGCACATGCCTGGAGCGCAGTAGGCATGTCGCCGTTCAAAGAATGTAATGTAATGGTGGTTGATGGTGCAGGCAGCCCTTACAACCAGTGTTTAGATCTTGAAGACACAAAGGTTCCACCCTATCTATTTGGTAGTGGCATGTATTGTGAAAAAGACAGCTTTTATTATTTCGACGGGAAAGATTTAATTCCGCTGTTTAAAGATTTTTCAGAGGTTAAATTATATCAGAACAGGGCTTCATTAAAACTGCCAACCAATTATCATTCCATAGGCGGACTTTATGATGCAGCCAGTCATTATTGTTTTGGCAACCTGAATGATGTTGGGAAACTGATGGGCCTGGCGCCCTATGGTGTTTTAAATGGGAAACCACCCCTATTTAAGCTGGAGAATGGGTTAATAGAAGTACTTTACGAAAATGTTGATTTGCATTTCAACAAGCCGTCATCAGGATATGATGCTTTTAAAAAAGATTTTACCCACTATGCCGACATTGCACGCTGGGTACAGGATGAAACTGAAAAGGCAATCATTTATCTCTTTCAGGAACGGTCTAAACTTCAGCCGCACGCCAATTTTGCTTATGCCGGTGGAGTGGCCTTAAATGCTGTGGCCAATTATAAATTACGCCGTTCGGGCATTGTAAAAAATCTATACACCCAGCCCGCAGCGGGAGACAACGGACTAGCCATTGGTTGTGCCTATTATGGCTGGCATAAGATCCTGGAACAGCCAAAAGCAACCATTCCTGACCACGTTTTTTTCGGGCGTGGATACGCCAATGATGACGTGGAACGAGCCATAGCAGATGCAGGAATTATTGATAATCCGGCATTTTTGATCAGGCAAACACCAGATTTTGTTTCGCTTACAGCTGCCGAACTTGCGCTTGGCAAAGTGGTAGGCTGGTTTCAGGGTGGGGCCGAATTCGGACCGAGAGCATTAGGGCACCGGAGCATATTGGCAGATCCGCGTATTAAGGGTATAAAAAACCACATTAACAGCAAAATAAAATTCAGGGAAGATTTCAGGCCTTTTGCCCCGTCAGTTAGAATCGAAGATGTACAAAAATACTTTATTCATGGCTGGGAAAGCCCATATATGATATTGATTGATGAGATAAAGCCGGAATGGAAAAACCAGCTCGAAGGTATTGTTCATCAGGACGGTACCTGCCGGGTACAAACCGTAACCAGTGCATTCAATCCTGAGTTTTATCAGCTCATTGGTGATTTTGAAGCAAAAACAGGCATCGGCGTTTTATTAAACACATCCCTCAATCGCAAAGGAATGCCCATAGTGGAAACTCCTGCCGAAGCTTTATCGCTTTTTTTATCCGGCGCAATGGATGTATTGGTATTAAATAATTTCATAATTTGCAAGTATCATGATTTGCTTCTCTAAATTAAACCTCAATATTGACGTTCATTTGCTCCAACAAGAATTGAACGATTTATTAACCGGCAATAATTGGATGCCACACTACAATACTGCCGATTATACTGGCAACTGGCATGTTTTGCCTTTGCGTACACCCGGTGGAAACAGCGACAATCCTTTTGCCGATCTTTTTAACCACAAAAATTTTGAAAATACAGCGCTACTAGATAAACTCCCTGAAACCTGCCGTTTTTTAGAGAAACTTGACTGTGAAAAACTTTCTGTTCGGCTGTTAAATCTTCGCGCTGGATCGGTCATTAAAGCACACAGAGATATTGAACTGGCTTTTGAACATGGAGAAGCACGTTTGCATGTGCCCATATTCACTAACCCAGGTGTTGAGTTTTATGTAGATGAAGAGCGTATTATGATGAACGAAGGCGACTGCTGGTACATTAATGCGAACATAAAACACCGTGTAACAAATAATGGTATTGCTGACCGGATACACCTGGTTATTGATTGTAAGGTAAACGATTGGCTTACCAAACTGATTACTGAAGGCAGGAAAAAAACAGTTTTTTTGAAAAAAGACCCGGAAACCGAACAGCAGGTAATTGAAAGCCTGAGAATGGCAAATACAACACATTCAAATCATCTGGCCGATCAAATGGAAAAGGAATTAAACAATAATCAGTTAATTGCTAAACTTCTTGACTTTATTTCTGAGATCGGTTTACATTCCCAGCTGGAGGAAATAAATGAAGATACCTTTTTACCCGGTCTTAAACTAAGAGATGGCGTATTGATTGTTGACACTGAAAAGCTGTTGTATCCCGGCGACATTTTACATGAAGCTGGACACCTGGCCTGTATGCCGGCTGAAATACGCATGGATATGAGCGATTCGCTACCAAGCAACGACCTCAATAACGGTGGCGAAATGATGGCTATAGCCTGGTCGTATGCTGCCTCTGTGCATTTGGATATTGACCCACATATCGTATTTCATGATAAAGGATATAAGGGCGGAGGGCAAAGCCTTGTGGATAACTTTACCCAAGGCCATTTTTTCGGCGTTCCTTTATTGCAATGGAATGGAATGACCTATCCTTCAGGCCAGGAAGGTAGTCTGTCTTTCCCGCAAATGATAAACTGGACATGTAAACAAAATATGTATACCAACCATAAAGCGGAGAAATAAAGATGACATCAGATTTTACTTTACCACAATCAACAGCACTCAGCACTTCGGGCCTGATGCACCTGAAGCGTTTTTGGAGCAAAGTAATGCTTAGAAGAGTCAACCAGTTTGATGATGAAATTTGGAAAAAAGAATGGCAACTGGATAAAACCTTACTGAGTGTATTGGGTCTTGGCATTGAGCAAACACTCACCTATCTCTTTCAGCAGGCTCCTTCATTTGAGGAATTTGAACACTGGATCTTGCTTACATCGGGTATGCCGCCCGTAGAACAAGTTAATAAGTTTAATAATTTGCTTCATAAGTTACCTGAATTTACCCAGACTATTTCATCAGTCCTCAGTGATGAAGAGCTTACTTTTTGGGCGCAAAACGGCTATTTAATCCTGAAAAGTACTGTTCCAAAAGAAGACTGCCAGGAAACTGTTGATGTGATTTGTGATTTTCTGAATATAAAACTCAACGACCCCGAAACCTGGTATGGACCACATATTTCAAGGCAGGGTATAATGATACAATTGTTTCAGCACCCGTTATTACAAAAAAACAGGCAATCAGAACGAATCAGGATGGCTTATGAACAGCTATGGCAGCGTACCGATATCTGGGTAACAACAGATCGCGTAGGCTTTAACCCACCAGAGACTGATAAATGGAAATTTCCCGGGCCTGATTTACATTGGGATTGTAGTCTCGACCTTCCTATTCCATTCAACCTGCAGGGCTTGCTGTACCTTGCAGATACCGCGCCTAATCAGGGTGCCTTTACCCTGGTTCCCGGGTTTCATCATCGCATATCAGAATGGCTCCGCTCTCTTCCTGATGGAACCAACCCAAGAACAGAAAACCTGCATGCACTTGGCAGTTTACCTATTGCTGCAGAAGCAGGAGATTTTATCATCTGGCAGCAGGCTTTGCCCCATGGTAGCAGCCCAAATACTTCATTAAAGCCACGGTTTGTGCAATATATTAATTATCAGCCTGCTGATTTATCTCAGCAAAAACACTGGTTGTAAGTATCGCCGATGTAACCTTTTTTGATAAAAGAACGGATTTACAACCTGGAGGTATTCAGAAGCACGTAATTGCCCCTTATGATCTTAAATTACATGTGAAGCCAGGCTTATCAGACATTACATATTCAAATGTTACTGTTATATCCTGTTTCTCGTTTTCTAACTTACACACGGCTAATGGCATTGTTAGACTGCAATTGTAAGTGGTCAATACCTCTTTGCCGAATACCGTTATTTCGGTAAATAAATCAAGTCGGTTATGGGTTTCAGAAGCAGGCACCTGTAAAACCACTGGCTGCGGAAGCTGGAATTCCCGACTTGTACTATACACCAATCCTGCTTTTATCCTTTTTGGCTGATAATCCGGTATGGTAAAATGATTGTATTCTTCTTCCCATCGCGTTAATATTGCCTGAACGGTTATGTTTTCCGGAATGAAAATAGCTTGTGGATTTAGTTGAGGAATAAGATTATTCATGATCGCCAGCTGGGGCTCCTTTCTTAACGCATTAAGCATCGTTTCTGAAATAACCATATCAAAATTCACATCTTCAGGAATTTGATAACGCGTTGCATCCGTACAAACAAAATCCATTACATAATCCAGAATACCCAATTCGTTGTACAATAAGCGTGCAGCGTCAAGTGACTCAGCATTAACATCAAGCATGGTAAATCTCACCTGCTGTTCGGTAAAAAGTGTTGTTAATGGTGTAAGCAAAGTAGCGTAAGGGCCACATCCTGCATAAAGTATATTAACTGTCTGGTTTGGCCGCTCACCTAAAAACTGACTGATGGCCTGATGTATACCTCTTAAAAATTTACGCGTACGATCAATCTCCATCAGGCAATGAGCGGCCTTTATGGTTGAAACCGCCTTACCACTTGGCAGATCAATATCTTTATCTGTAATGTTACCTGCATTTACCCCGGTTACGCCAGCAAAAAGCAAATGGAGCTGGTCAATAGCATTTTTGATATGCAGATAGTCGTCTTCAAAAAGTAAGGCATTAGTTGCGGCAGAAATGCTTTTGTTGCGTTGTTGAATCGTTAATTCCATATATATTTATACCTAATGCTAAAAAGTTTTAATACCAAACTAAAAGATTAACTTTAGCTCAGATCAATCGTTAATTATTAATTTATTTAAGCGTATTAAATACTGCATTTTAATTTATTATATAATCTTCGAATTTGGTATAGTGTTTATTTCCGTAGAAATCAACCATACAAAATCCTACCTGATAATTCCCTTTTGGCATGGTTAAAAGCTTGATGTCTAAAGCTGAAGGATCAGTGATGATAATTTTACCCAATTCAATACTCATTGATTCATCCAAGGCATTTTGACCCAGAAAAGTAATTTCATCATGTGCTTGAAGGTCCTTAATCTTATCCGTAATCCCATCAGCAGAGATCTCCCGAAATCCGATCACTTTAGCCAAATTTTTCCCATCAACATTAAAATATTTTATAATCAGTTCTGCTTGTTTTCCATTCCAAAGCACAGGTACATTGTAAGATACTCCTGATTGATTGGAAAGTCCCATAAATACACAAACATTGATATCGTTAATGCTGATCCACCTGGAATCCCATTTTTTATTACCCCCATATAAGGTGATATATCCACGGTGATCTACATTTGTATCATAGGCATCCAATCCATACGACACCAACGTATTATCTCCTGTTAATTTTCTGATATTTAAGTAAATCTTATTGGTGTTAACCAACATGGCAGCATTTAACTTTCTTTCCGAATCACTAACAAAAACGCTATCAGCACCGCCGCCAATTAATTCAGCTACATAATTTTCGATAAATTTTTCAAACGCTGTATTGAAAGGTGTTTTAAAATAATCATTTAACTGACTGGCCGTTTTTCTATTGTAATAAGGGAAATATACCGAAAGCCCCGAAATGGCATCTTTATCTAAATTTTTCGAATAAACATTGAATAAAACTGCATCCCGCATCTTTTTCTCGAAATCACTAAACAATGTGTCTGTACTTTTAGCTGCTATCTTAAAAAAGCTAAAAATATCAATCATATCTTCAGCCGCGAAAGAAAAAGATGGCAATCCGAATGATTTAGACCTGGCCCGGTAATTTGACTTCTGTTTAAAAGCTTCCTGTGAGGGGTAGGTTGAATTTAGATTTGCAGAAATGTTACTGATTAATTTTCCTACACTTATATTTAAAGCATCTACTTTATTAAGCGCTATTACAGACAATGTTGCCTGTAGATAAGGTTGAGACGAATAAGTATCAATATACGATTTTGCAATTCCTTCCAGAAGCTGAGCTGTTTTTAGGTTTGGATTGGTAGATAAGGAGTTAATGATATATTGATAATTCCAACCGTTGCCAGGCTCGAGCTCTTGTGAGGCCACCATGTATTCAGCATAGGGAGCCAGTACAGTGGCGGTTTCAATGGTTGCCATTAAACAGGCATCAAAACCTATAAAGTCCAGGTTTAAATCATTCTGGCTATGTTTCAAATCAGCAAAAGCCTCTCCCATTTCACGCAGAGACAGGGAAATATCTTCAGGAAATAATTCATCATATCCAAAACCGTGTACACTGCCTCTTCCGTGATTCCAAAAAATCAAGCCGTATCTTTCTGCCGGAAAGTTCTTTTTACTATAAGCGATAAAATCAATCAGGGTTGATGGGTTTCCTATACTTTTGTTTGCCGTAACTTTTACTTTTTCAAAACCGTCTTTAGTAACCTTGCTATAGGTAAGGCTATCAATGGAAATCGGCCTAGAAAGATGCCATTTTTTAGTCCCGCCATGCAAAATCACTGTTGCAAAATTATCATCAACGTTTTTATAGGAATGAGTAATTTCATTAATGTCTTCACTCGCCAACTGATGTTTGCTTTCCAGGTCTGACCCATTCATATAGATCAGCAGCACAAAACTGCGCTTAGGCTCCAGGTTTTGAGCATGGCTTGTACCAACGTAAAATATTAGTGCAGCCAATATTAATAGTAAATGGCGACTTTTTTTAATGAAGCTCATTATCTTCTTGGATTAACTTGTGGAGGATTTCTAAATTGATAAATGGCTGCGGCCACAGCATCTTTAAATTCCTCACCATATTCATTCGTATTATCTGGGAATGTTTTCTTTAACAATTCTGATAATCCATCTGCATAATTCTCATTGGCTTGATCTATATTAAAATCGTTGTTAGCCTTAAATGATCTTTTAACTTCATTATTGTCTTCAATAACGTTATCCACTCTTAAAAATAAAGAGCGCCTTTCGTTTCTTAAACTTCTCGCAACTGTTTTCTGATCGTTAATTTCCCTAACAAGGCTTAAGAGATCGGTCATCTGCTGGTCCATTTCACTTGAAATGTTGGCCCTGGCCTGGTTATCGCGTACCAATGTAATTACATCATCCAATGAACTTACAAACTCATCATCAAAGGCTTCCACACATTGGCGCTGTATTACTTCATTTTTGAGTTTCACCTCTTCTATTTCGCAAATGTTTTGTTGCCAATCATCAGGTTGCTTTTCATATTCATCCAGGTATTTCTTATTCGAATCGAATAAGAAATCTTCTATCATTTCATGAAATTCCAGCAAGTCGTAATAGTCTTTTTTATTTTGCGCAATGCTTTGCAACTTAGGCGTTAATAAATTATAATCCGTTTCTGAACTTAAAGTTCTAAAAATACCGTTATTGATATTTGAGGTCACTTCCTTCGTTTTAGCTGATAATTTATCCTTCACAAAACCGGTGATCAAAGCACCAATATCATTCATCGCTTTATCCACATCTAACGAACCTTTTAACTTGATATCATTTCCAAAAACAGTTAACTCAAGTTCCGCTTCTATTTTCCTGGCATTAGACGTAAATTCCATACTTAATACAAAAGATTTGATCCAAAGTAACCTGGTAATGGCACTTAATATATTAGCTACTGCCTCTAAGGCTGCTGATGCGACCTTTCCTCCAAGGGTTAGTGCGGCCTTTGCTATTTCCAAAGCACCATAGGCTACGCCAATCGCCACATTAACACCCACCTTTAAGGTTTCATAATATAAAATCTGAGCTGAATAATAAATTTTATCATCCAGGCGCCACCAGGAAGCATCTTCTCTTCTGTCAAGATAACCCCGGATGTAATCATTATATTCATTAATCGTGTTACTCAGATTTAAAATCTGTTGCTGCGCCTCGGTTAATTTCCGGTTTGCATTTTCTATAGAGTTTTGAACGCTCCTGGCCGCATCACGCACGGCATTCTGCGCTTCTTCCAGAAGTTTGATAAATCCACTGGTATCGAATACCAAACGTGAACTAAACCCACTGCTCGAAAAATCTGCGTAGTTTCCATCTAAATGGAATAAGATTTTAAAGCCAACGTATTGCAGTTCAAGATCAATGTACACCTTTCTGTCTTTAAGAAGAATCAAGGCATCTAACTGAAAGATATTTAAGATATTCACATAAGCACTTAAATAAAATTCAAGTTTTTTTGATGCCCGGTTGATATTTAAATACAGTACGGGGCCTTGGGCATCTGCTTTTATCAGGGCACCAGCCAGTCCACCTTCTATAGGTTCCATAGGCATTGTTTTTCCTGACCTTGTCAATTCAAATATTCCCTTGATCTCAATTTTTGAAATTTCAATCAATGCAAGGATAGCGTTACCAGGCTCTAAAAGAAAGAGTCCTCTAGCCTTTACATTAAAGATTTCGATAGTGCCACACAGAAAAAAACCGACATTCATCTGATAGTTCCCAATTCTGGTAGGCTGAGTGCATATAAACAGCTGGCAGTTTAAAGAAATAGCTCCCGATGAATCCACCCGGTAATGCCGCATGGTTGAAGTATCGGTAAAAATAGACTGACGGCTGGTTCCCAAAGCAGAAACCTGAAGATTTTCTACACCGGGTATAGCGAGTTCAGTAGGCAGGCTCGAATTAAAATTATTTAAGATTTCTGCTTTATTAGCCTCTGCTGGGTTCCAGTGAGGCATTTTAGCATTATTGATTTCAAAATCGGCTAAAGCCACCACATCAAGAAATTCTATTCCAGGAAAATCAACTTCCGCAATATCTACGATGATGTCCTTTAAGGAAGTCCTTCCCTTGGTAGAGGTAATGGCTGCTGTAATTAGTCCGATATTAGCCTGGCTAATAATAAACCCTGCAAAAATGGAAATATTATTGGTTGTTACCCGACCAGTCATCCCAAAAGTAATTCCTGTTGCCCCTAAGCCAATCATCAAGCCTAAATCGCTCAGGCTGATCCTGGTGTTTAAGGGTATCCTAAAGTTTGAAGAAGCAGATAAGGTAAATGAAGAGACGGATAGGTTTCCGGCAAGAACAAAGGTTAGCACATCGTCTTTTAAAGGAAAATTGAGCTTCCCGCCTGCCTCTAAGTAGAAACCATTATCTTTTTTAATCCCGAAGTATAAATTTTCAATCTCATAACCATCCTTTTTGATATCGGCGCTGATAAGCATTGCCTCAAATTTTGAAGTGTTCAGCACTGCTCCTATAATCAGGTCGATATGATCCAGACCAGTTAATTCATAAAGCCCCTTTCCGAATGCACTTTCACTATTTTTCAAATCAAATAATGAGTTGGCAACCAATTGATAATTACCATAGCGATCTGACAAGACCATCCCGGGAAAATAATCTGAAGCGCTTCGGTTTAAATATTGGTTAATGGCAAGAGAGGCTTTGTTTCTAACGATTAATGCTACTTTTTTTATAGCAAAAAAAGTCATCGTGTCATAAATGAACTGCTCTAATACATTTCCATCCTTAAAAAAATTGGTATCTATGCTTAAAGCCAACTGTTTAGTATCCGCCAGCACAACCGCATTGACATAAATCGAAGCTTTGCCACCTGCTATATTTTTGTTATACAGAATAACCACCGACCAGATATCGGCAGATTTAAGCACCTGTGCTTTAAAAGTTCCGGGTAAGTTATTAAACAGCGTAAATTGCCCAGACAGCCCATTAACGCCCAATTCATTGTTATTTAATAAATCGTTTATCTTAGCCCGACTGGTGTCAAGCTCTCCGAAAATCAATTTTTTATTATTATTTACAATAATGGTTACTGATGCATCTAACTCAAAAATCTTCCCGGTAGCCGAAAAAGCCAAGTTGGTTTGGTTACTCATTTCGAAAAAAAAATTATGCTCTTGCGGCTATGCTTAACAGAAAATAGATCAACCTAGCTGATCATTATCTCTTAATAATCTAAACTATCCTATCAACTAGTTACCCTGCTTCGGTTATTTTCTTTTCAGGTGCATCAAGTTTCTTAACTAAATTTTCAATAGTATCTAAATTCAGCTGTTGTAAAATTTTATTTCTTTCGGTATTCCAGATTTTAAAAGCTAATTTCTCAATTTTCACGAATCCTAAATCAGGAATGGCATCTCCACAATCAACCTCAATGGCAAAGGCATATTCCTTAACATTACCTTTAACATAAAGGTAAGCAGTTTTCAAGCTAAACTTAAGGTTTTCCAATTTGAATTTAGATTCTGGCTCATCCTTACTTAATGCTTTCAAGTCAGCTTTTATTTTGTCTGTGTTAACATTACTGCCGAAGGCATCTTTTAAATCTTGTACCATTTCACCCAAAGTGGCACTACCCACCTCATCTGGACTTGTAGGGGCTAAAAGAAAAGCAGATTCCTCCCCTTTTTTTTCGTAAACTGCTACTAAATTGGTTTTAAGTAATTGGAACTGTACGCCCAATTGAAGACTCATGTCACTCATTTTTTTTAAAATTTTTAATTTTCCTACTCTTTTGGCTTTTCGGATGATGCCCCGTTTGCGTTATGGTGTCTGGTCTCCACTTTTGGTTCTTACAAGATTATTTAGCAGGTTGATGTAGATTACTTAAGCCATTAATCACCAGCCATCAATGTTGTCAATAATTAATAGCGCTACAGTTAAAAGGAAAATATAAACCTGCAAAAGTTAGCTTATCATTTGGACTGTATCTGGCTAAGCTTCTCAAAGCACACATGTGGATTATTGTTTTTTGCATTTCAACTATATCTATGGTCGTTAAATACATTTTTCAGGCACAAACTTAACATTAGCCGTTTTATGGCTAACAAAAAGATTGGTCTTTAGGCAATACAGCTGCAACGAGAAAGAGTTGTGACTTGAGAGCGTTGCATACCAGATTGTTCCTTCAGAAATTACCATGGGATAATTCTGAACAGTTATTACATTAGCAATTTACTGATGCACGAATATAATATTTTTATCATTTCAAATAAACATACTGAGCAAAAAAATAATATTAAAACAGCACACGGAAGAAGAGATGATAAAGTTTAGCGAGTAAGCCTATTGCTTCATAAATTGGCTATTATTGGTCTAACCAGGCTTTAAATAGTGGTGCCCGTTCGCGGCTTACAAATGTTTCTTGCAAGGGATAATGAAAGAAAGTTTTGAATTGAAATAATTATCGTTCTGCTGTGTTCAGCGAAAGGGTATCAGTAGAAAGCGAACACGATAAAAGTATATCAGGAAAATTAGACACATTCCTGATCACGAAGAGACATTAATATAATAATTAGCAGGCTTCCAAAGAAGCCTGCTAATTATATTACAGATAAACCTGTTTAAATAATCCAACACTGCCAACTTTAATATATTGACCTGTGTTTGCTATTGAAACGGCAAAACCTATCGAAACAGTTGTTTGCTGTGTAAGCGTAAAATCTAACTTTCCATCTGAGATATTTGCGAAAGCTATCGATGCTGAAGTGATGTCAGCAACATTCGGAAGTGTGTTTCCGGCAGCAACCGAGATAAATCTTGAGCCTCCACTGTTTTGATCTATTCCATTTAAACGGAAGCTGTAAGTGCCAGCTGGAAGTGTAATTGTTTGATAAACCAATCCATTGGTAACAGGCGTAGTAATTCCCCAACCAGATTCAAATGACAATACACCCACACCACTGCGCAATTCGTAACCGCCGTAACGATTACTATTGATATTTTTAGCGCCAGCATTACTAATCCAGTCAGCTAGTGTACCCCATCTTGATCCGTCCCAGGTATCCCTGTTAAACGGGCCCGCGTTTTTTAGATAAGTTGATGTTACATCTTGTTCAACATAGCGTGGAATATACCTATCTACAAAGTCTGTTTTAAAAGTATCTACACAACTCGTATCAGGCAGAAATAATGTTCTATACTTCATACTGGAACTGGTTTTGAAATTGCTTAATACAGTACTGGTAGCATCAATAGGTACCTTTATGGTAACTGTTTGATTACTGTTATTCGTATATTGTACTTCTGTAGCAAATACCCCGGTTAACCTGTCCATTCCAAGCCAATCAATTTTTGTTACTCCATCCGAACCTGTTTGTGCCACACTTATCCCTCTGTTACTAAGAGATGCTTTGTAACGGTCTCCATAGGACATACCAGTTTTATTCACAGGAATCGAACGATTCCCATCTTTATCATAAGTATAAATGGTAAAACTTTGCAAACCCTCTGCTACATTTGGAACAAAAATAGTTAAGCTGTCAACTGTATTTTTCTTAACTACCGGGATAGATAAAGAGTCTTTGAAATTATTCCAAAAAACTTTACACAAAACCACTTTTGGATCAGCAAGAAATAATGCCTTCAATTGCACTCTATTATTTCCAGAGCTAATTTTAACAGAATCAATTTTTCCAGGATATGAAATTTCTCCTCCAGCTACATACTTCTTATAATCGTCAGCCTTAGTACAGGCTGCGAAAATGCTTACAACTGCAAATAGGGTTGTAAGTCTCATCAGTTTTATTTTGTTAAACATGTTTATTCTTTTATTGATGAATTTAACCTTACCTCGGATCTCCGTAACATTGTAATTCTGCAATACTCATAAATGTAGTACCCTGCCAATTACTGATGGACTTTATGCGTATATAGCGAACCTTCTTCACGTTACCTGCAGGGAATGTATAGCTAATACCTGCATTAGCGAAAGCATAATCTTCTGCCGTTTGCACACCATACGCACTTCCCGAAGGTTTTGTAGAATCGAAAGTACCTAACAGGCTCCAGTTATTGTAACTACCATCACCTGGTGGGTTATCACTTCCCCAAATTTCAAACTTTTTAATATTCCCCCCATAATAGTAGGTTCTTCCTGCATTCAAATATTCAGGATAATTCCAGACCACAATACGGCTCATAATTGCAGACTGCCCTAAATCAAAAGTTACCCACTGAGGAGTTAATGTACCTGTACTGGTTAATGAAACATTTGGCCAGTTGATGATATCACCATCCCACATTTTTGCTAAACCAGTTGCAGTATACTGTTGACCAACATCAGTAGGCAGATTAACCGCTCTATATAAATTCTTAGCTAAAAGGGATTCATACAATGGCTTTAAAGTAGTATACAAAGTATCTGTATAATTCAACCACCTATCTCTTACCGTAACTGCAAATTTCTGCGAAGTAGTATCTAAACCTCTGATCGACTTGTCAATATCAATTGCAGAGGTATAAATGTTATTTTTTGGATCGCCAACATACTTACCATCCTGAAATCTCAATACTTCAATCGAAAGATCAGCTTTGGCAGGATTTGCTGCCTGAAAATTCAAACCTGCAAAATCAGGAAGAACCTTTAAACTTCTAAAAACTCCCCAAATTGGATTTTCTAAAGGTTTAATTTTAACTACTACAGGATCAGAAGCAACCTCACTCCGATTTACTGCATATAATTTGATCTCATGAAAATCTGTATCTCCAAACCCCTCAACAAGCAAAGAGTTGTTGTAGTATGAAGACTTTACTTCCATCTGTTGACCATTCTTGAGACTATATATTGCTTTCACATAAAGCAAATCTTTATCTGATGGCAGTTTATATGATAATTTGGCATTACCAGGTCCACTTTCTACAGTTACACTACTTACCTGGCCTGGAGGTGTTGTGTTATTTTCAAGTGGTATTAATTCATCTTGCTTGCAAGAATACATTAAGGAGATACCACTAATTAAAACAAATAGTAATTTATTTAATGCTTTCATTTCTATAATTTTAATTTATTACCATCCTGGATTTTGAACCAATTTTCTATTAACTGTCAAATCATACGTGCGTATAGGCCACAAATAATCTCTGGGCGATATAAAATTCTGATTAAATATTGTTCTCACACGATAATATTCTTCTGATGTGGGTTGATAAATACTCCAGCCAGTAATTGCCTGATTAAAGAGCTCAGCGGCTCTCTTCCAACGTTTAATATCCCAGTAGCGACTTCCCTCAAAGGCCATTTCGATCATACGTTCTTGTTGAATGATTTGACGCATACCATCTTTTGTAGTATATTTTGTTGGACTCGTAGAGTAGTTCGACCATGATACCTCTACAGATAGCAAACCTGCTCTGGAACGAATTCTGTTGATATAATCAAAAACTTCCTGAGAAGGAGCACCTAAACTTTCATTTAAGGCTTCAGCGTACATTAAGTACAAATCCGCTAATCTAAGTTCAGGCCATGCATAGGCTCTGTACGTTACATTATTTTCAGAATGAGCCATGTTCCAATCAACAACCTTCTTCACAAAATAACCTGTTTCATTATACCAGCCAAAGTTGTTAGCTCCTGAAATTTGATTAGATTTAGCTTCTACAGTATAGGTGCCTTCATCTGTATTACCCGGACTATCATACTTAAAGAAAGTACTGCCATCAAAGGCTAAATCAGCATAAAAACGCGGTTCCCTATCGAAATTCAGCCTCGCGGTGGTATAACCTTCTTTTATATAAAATCGTTCAGCCTTAACTGCTTTTCTCAACGAATAGCGATTGGTAAAGTCAAGGGTCTTATCTTCATTTATAGGAACACCATTTTTACTGTAAAACATTTCAGCTATTTTAATCGGAGGAGCAAGTTGCTGTCTTGCCTGGCCAACCGGAACAGGATTTGCACCATCTAAGCGTGGCATTGCAACTCCTTGTAAAAAGCCTGTTGTACTATTTGGATTACCCCATACCGTTTCAGAGTTCAGTCCAAAACGCTCCGTCATTGCGCCTTTTATAGTTAGCTGCCTTTTAGTAGAGTCAGAAATTTTCATGGCTGTGGTGCCAGGGAAAGTATATAGTTTGAAGCCTGCAGCTTCTGATGCATCAATGGCAGCTTTTGCAGCATCAGCTGCTTTTTTCCATTTATTGGCGTCATAAGTGGTATTAAATAGTGCTACCCCATCTTTATCTTTGAATCCAGAGTAATCTGAATTTCCATTAAATAACGGACTAGCTGCGGTTAGTAGCACTTTTGCTTTTATAGCTAACGCTATCGGTTGAGTAATACGCCCTAGCTCAAGCGTTTTATCCCTTATACGTTGAGGTAAATCCGGAGTCGCCTGATCCAACAAACTAACAACGTAATTAACACAATCATCAAAAGGCATACGCTTAACCTTTACCTCATCTTCAGAAGCACTGATTGGAAGATTTTTATCCACAATCGGTATTGGGCCATACATTCTCATCAGTAGAAAATTATAGTAGGCTTTCAAAAACTTAACTTCAGCAATCCAACGTTTACGTTCATCTAATTGTAAATCCGGAATCTTTGTTTCATCAGATACGTTTTCCAGAAAGATATTGCAATTTCTAATGGCTTGCCAATAATTTTTCCATAGTGATCTATCACCCTCACTCCATGAATTGAATAACGGATTAGCCGCATTCTGATTTCCCCGGGCTATTCTCCAGCCTTCAGAGATAAATTCACGTTCATCTAAAGATGTCCATACTTCATCACCAGTCATATATCCCATGTTAGCTAAGGGATTTCCGTTTGAAGGCATAAAGGAATAGCAGGTAAATAAATACTTTTCTGCTTCGTTTCTTAAGCTAAAAGCATTGTCTAATGTCGCTACGTTATCTGGAACAATATCCAGATATTTTTTACACGATGCCAAAGATAACATAAGCAAAAATGCGAGGGCACCGTACCGTATAGCACTGAGTTTATTGTTTGTTTGGATCAAAATATTTTTATTTTTCATAATTCTACAAATCATCCTAAAATTTTAAATTTAGACCTATGTTATAAACTACTTGCAACGGATAACCAATTCCTTTACCTCCCATTTCTGGATCCCATAATTTATAAGAACTTAAAACTGCCAGGTTGGTGGCATTTAAATAAAGTCTTGTTGTCTTTATACCCAATTTCTGTTGTAGCTTATTTGGAAGATTATAGCCTATCTCTGCACTTTTTAATCTTAAAAAGCTACCGTTTCGCATCCACCAGGTAGATGTAGGTAAATTATTTTCTACATATGTACTACTTAAACGTGGCCATAATGCATAGGTATCACGATTTTGTTCAGACCAATGACTATCTGCAATTGCTTTTAGCAAACCAGTTTGTATCGCATTAGCATTGTCAGTTAATCGGTTATCTATCATTTCCCGCCCTAATACAAATGGGGTAATATTATATGGATTGATAAAGAATGATGAGCGCGCTGATCCCTGCAGGAATACTGAAATATCGAATCCTTTATATCCGATTGTACCGCCAAAGCCATAGATAATTTCAGGAGCCGTAGGTAAGCCTATAGGCACCTTGTCAGCGTCCGTTACTAATCCATCGCCGTTCACATCCCTATATTTGATGTCTCCACCACCATAAGTTAAGCCCGGTACTCCCCCTAGCTGTACGGGTGAATTTTTTGCTTCCTGATCATCAATAAATAACCTTTCTGCAATTAACCCGTATGATTGAGAAGCAGAATTACCAGCAATATAGCGGTAGGCTTCTTTACTATCGTAACTAGGTTCATCAGCAATTAGTACCTTACTTGCTGCATATGTAAAGTTTCCTCTCAATTGTAAGGAGATTCCATTACCAAATGTTTTATTATAATTAGTACTGAAATCCACACCTCTACTTTCCATTTTGTTGGTATTAGCACGAATATTGGCTTGTAACCCCATCGTACTTGGGATAAATGTACGTGAGGTTAAGATGTTGGAACGCGTTTGTTTATAAACCTCAACAGTAAAGTTCAAGTCTCTGAACAAGGTCAAATCCATAGCAAGATTAAGCTGTTTAGAGCGTTCCCAGGTAATCAGGTTATTTGGATATATCGAAACCGAGATACCGGGTCTGTAGTAACCTCCGTCTTCACCAAATTGTGCACCATAGCCGCCATTTTCCATTTGTACTGAAGAAAGATAAAAGAATCTATCAGTAGGAGTTCCTATTATATCATTACCGGAAAATCCATATGTACCTCTGATTTTTGCTGATGTGATCACCTTTTCAAGTGGTTTAAAGAACGCAGCATTTGAAATGATATAACCTAAACCGAACGAAGGAAAAAATCCAAAACGGTTGTTAGGTGCGAAACGTTCAGTTCCATTATACCCAAAGTTAAATTCTGCCAGATATTTACTATCATATGTATAGTTAGCACGCCCGGCTACACCTTGATTACGTGAAGGCAAAGATGATTGTAAGTCTCCTGCATTACCTGACAGAAAGTTTCTCATGGTCGTAATTAACATGGCGCTTACATCATGTTTTCCAAAAGTTCTTGTATAATTGGTTGCCAGTTCAGCATAAAATATAGAATTCAAGTCCTTTGAACCTTGTGAATAATCAAGATATTCCGTTCCAAGGGGCCTGACTAATGAAGTATTTCCACCATTCAATAAACTTAGTGATACACTACCATCAGGTTGTGCTGCTGAAGAATAGTAAAATGGATTGTATCTTCTTGAAACATCAAAATAAGAGTACCTACGGGCATAAGTCATAAAGCGAACGTTTAAGCCGGGAGTAAGGTCTTTCAAATCTTGCTTTATTTCGATTTGTGTCTGTAATGTAGAAGAATTACGATCCTGATAACCTCTTACCATTTCTGCGTAAGGGTTCATATAAAGATTTCCGTTAGGCGAAATTACATTACCAAATAACGGGTGCTTGGCATAAGCTTGATAACTTGCTGGATAAACAGCTGGAAAAGCTACAGGATTAGACCATAATGCCCTGTTAAATGCGAGTCCACCACCACCTACAGGCCCCGTATAATCATCAAATTGACCAGATACTAATATATCGGCAGTGGTAGTGTTAGTTAAATTAATAGTTACATTAGAACGAACGGCGTAATTTTTCAGCTTAATATTACTATTAAAATTATTTACGTCATCTACCTTCAATACACCATTATCTATATTATAAGTACCAGACAGATAATAAACAACTTTAGAACCACCACCGGAGATGTTTAAATTAAATCTTTGGTTGAGTGTATATTTTTTAATTAGCTGATCAATCCAGTTATTGTTTGGGTATAAAAGCTCATTCTCTCCAGCCGCAGTAGCATCTATCTTATTCCGCTGGTATGGTAATTGAGATAGCCTGTTACGTGTTAATGCACCTTCATTTGCCAGGTTCATATAAGTCACATTATCTGCAAATTTAAAGTTTTTGGTGTTACCTGAAACAGAATTCTCTGCCCGGAAACTAAACTGAGTTTCTCCTGCCTGGCCTCTTTTAGTTGTAATTAACAGCACGCCATTAGCACCTCTGGCGCCATATACAGCAGAAGCCGCAGCATCTTTTAACACACTGAATGTAGCCACGTCATCCGGTTGTAAACGGGCTAAGTCGTTTTGAGTTGATTCCGCGCCGTCAATCAAAATCAAAGGGTCTTGTTTCCCCGCACCGAATGTACCCAAACCTCTAATGAAAAAAGAAGCGTTATCTGATCCTGGCTCTCCGCTTCTTTGGAAAGCAACCATACCTGCTACACGACCAGCTAGCATAGTGGTTAAGTTACTGGTTGGTCCCTTTAATTCTTTTGGATTGATTGTAGTAATGGAACTTATCAGACTAGCTTTTTTCTGTGTTCCATAACCTACTACTGCAACCTCTTCAAGTGAATTCGCGTCTGATTTAAGTACAATATTAATCACATAGGTTCCATCTGCTGATTTTTCATAATCTGCAACTGTTTTAGTTTGCGGCTTATAGCCCACCAGGCTAAAAAGTAATTTACCTGATCTCGGTAATTTAATGGTATACCGCCCCTGATCATCTGTGGATATTCCACGAACTGTTCCGGATACCTTAACGTTTACCCCAGGTAAACCGCCTACAGTATCCTTCACTACCCCCTTAACAGTTACTTCACTTTGTGCAGAAGCAGAAAAACAAAAGCCCATGAACATCATTATGCCCACAAGCGTTCGGAATACACTCCCACGGAAAAATAAACAGCCCGAATTTTGAGCCTTCTTTTTGTAGATTTTTCTCATTGTTTGATTTTAGTTTGATTAGTTTGTTGATTAGTTTATTCATGAGCCTACCAATCATCATATGGTCATTTCCTTATGATGGCAGATATGTTTACTTTGCAAAACTCAGTTGAAAGCTTTTCTAGTCAGTGAAGAGCTTAATGATATTTAGGCAAAATCATCTATTATAGAGATAACTATAAATAGTTGTTATTCGAATGTTTAGGATAGTTTGGTTTTCTTCATATCGTCATTATTATATTTGGTTATAACAAATTAACTATTAAAATCCCTACCCGAGTGAGGGGCAATATGGTAAATTATAGGGGCCAAATTAATACAAAAGGGCTATCACATGCCTTATCAGGCGAATATCACCAAATTAAAACGTCAGAGTGACGCTTAATTTTTTCGTAAAAGAATAAGATTACATCTGACGAATGAGGTTTTTAAGGATACAAAAATGATTTGTTGCTCAAACCGGTTCCGCGATAGCAGTAGCTACAGGTCTTTCAGATGATTACCTTTAAATTTAGCGAAACTTGTAATTAAAGGAACCTACACATATACCAGTTTTTCACTTCGATATTACAAATGTGATCCATCCATCATCAAATTTAGATATACTTAACAAACCATTTTGTAATGGGCTTGTTGTTTCTATCTTTGTACCCGGTCTTGGCATTGCCGCTTTCAGAACCTTGGGCGAATTTTAAAAAGCAATTTTTTTTATAAAAACTCCCCGTTTCGAAACAAAAATGCCTTTAAACATTCTAAAATAAGAAGCTAACATGTCTGACGAGAAAATAATCTTTTCAATGGCAGGAGTAAATAAAATTTACCCGCCACAAAAACAGGTTTTAAAAAATATTTACCTTTCTTTCTTTTACGGAGCCAAAATCGGAGTTATAGGTTTAAATGGTTCTGGTAAGTCGTCTCTTTTAAAAATCATTGCCGGTTTAGATAAATCTTACCAGGGCGAAGTCGTTTTCTCGCCTGGTTATTCGGTGGGTTATTTAGCGCAGGAGCCAATCTTAGATCCTGAAAAAACTGTTCGCGAGGTGGTTGAAGAAGGCGTTGCCGAAGTTACTGCCATTTTAAAAGAATACGAAGAAGTGAATGAGGCCTTTGGTTTGGAAGAAAACTATTCTGATCCAGATAAAATGGATAAGTTAATGGCCAGACAAGGCGAACTTCAGGATAAAATCGATTCTTTGGGTGCCTGGGAAATTGATTCTAAATTAGAAAGGGCCATGGATGCCTTACGTTGTCCTGATCCGGATACTAAAATTGGTGTATTATCAGGTGGTGAGCGCCGCCGGGTGGCCATGTGCCGTTTATTGCTTCAACATCCTGATGTATTATTATTGGATGAGCCCACCAACCACCTGGATGCCGAAAGTATCGATTGGTTAGAACAATTTTTGCAAAACTACGAAGGAACCGTTATTGCAGTAACCCACGATAGGTATTTCCTGGATAACGTTGCCGGATGGATTTTAGAGTTAGACCGCGGCGAAGGGATTCCCTGGAAAGGGAATTACAGCAGCTGGTTAGATCAGAAAGCAAAACGTTTATCGCAGGAAGAGAAAACAGAAAGCAAACGCCAGAAAACATTAGAACGTGAGTTGGAATGGGTACGCATGGCACCAAAAGCACGTCATGCAAAATCTAAAGCCCGTTTAGCCAACTACGATAAATTAGCTTCAGAAGATGGCAGAGAAAGAGAAGATAAATTAGAACTGTTCATCCCTGCAGGTCCACGTTTGGGGAATGTGGTTATTGAAGCCACAAACGTTACCAAAGCTTATGGCGACAAAGTATTATTCGATAATTTAAACTTCTCCCTTCCTCCAGCTGGTATTGTAGGGATTATTGGCCCCAATGGTGCAGGTAAAACCACTTTATTCCGTTTAATTACCGGACAGGAAGAAGCAGATGCGGGTACTTTCCGGGTAGGCGAAACGGTTGAACTAGGTTATGTAGATCAGATGCACAATGATTTAGATGCCGATAAAACGGTATACGAAAACATTACCGATGGATTAGACAATATACAATTGGGTGCTAAAGCCGTAAACGGACGTGCTTATGTTTCAAAGTTCAACTTTAATGGTGGCGATCAACAGAAAAAAGTTGGTATCCTATCGGGGGGTGAGCGTAACCGTGTACACCTGGCCATTACTTTGAAAAAAGGAGCCAATGTATTGCTATTGGATGAGCCAACTAATGATATCGACGTAAATACTTTACGTGCACTGGAAGAAGCTTTAGAAAACTTTGGTGGTTGTGCCGTGGTAATCAGTCACGACAGGTGGTTCTTAGATAGGATCTGTACACACATCCTTGCTTTCGAAGGTAACTCTGAAGTTTATTTCTTTGAAGGTAACTACTCAGATTACGAAGAAAACCGCAAGAAACGCCTGGGTGATGTTACCCCAAAACGCATCAGATATAAAAAATTAGATTAATATAAAGGCCCGATTAAAATCGGGCCTTTTTTGTTTGAGATGATTGCGTTAATAAAAAATTATTAATTGTTTTTGACTGGAAATATTCTTAGAGATTGAAAATAAATTAGCATAGATATAATATAAGGTATAACTTAATCGCATCTAAAGTTTCAATTATTTAAATGTGTTACTGTTCTCAAAGAAGTCAAGTTTTAAAAACTTGACTTCTTTTATGCATACCATTATATAGATGGCTGAAAAGGATTTGGCCTTTGGTTTTCTTTCGCTTTGCGTTTTCCCCTGAAGAAAAAATACAGGTTAATAAATAGCATAATGCCCAGGTAAATGGCAAAACCACCTATTTTAGAACTTAGCGCTTCAACCAGACTGCGGTAATCGTTTGCGCTGATGGTAATTTTCATAATCAACAATGCAAAACCAACATTGAGCAGGTAAAAGCCTGTTTCGAAAAGTTTGTTCGTTGCGTTGGCAATCTCTTCCCTTCCCTTAAAAATGTCCAGCATATATATTTTACTGTTTTTGAACAGTGTTTTTGAAACATAAAAAGTCAAAAAAAGTGCAATTGGTAAATAAACTGCATAGCCGATTAAAATTTTTGTCGTTTCCATAATGAAAAGTTTAAGTTGTTATTTTATTAATTTATGAATGGTTTTGGTAAGCAAATAGATATTTAAATAATGAAGAATAGACAGGATGCAAACAATAGTCGCCACTTTTACCGCCATCACTTCTACAAGCTGCTGCGATGAAAGTATCGTTTCCCATCCTACCAATGTCATGGCGCAATAGCCAATATTGACCAGGTAATAAGAGACTAACAGTGACTTATTAATCTGTTGACAAAGATCCAGGTGATCGGGAATGAGTTCGGCTACGAAGATATTTCCATTGCGGTAACATATTTTCCCTACTACTACGATGATGAATACGATAACCGTTATAAAGATGGCATATCCGAGTATATTGTAGTCCATAACCAACAATTTAATTATTTAACTTTCAGTAAAAATTGAAAATAAAGATTAAAAAAATAAGCCTTTTTAAGGCATTGTGTAAATCTTTTTATCTCATTTTCTCTTTCACGATGTAAAAGTAAATTAAATTTATTAAACTTTCAAATATTATTGAAAATTCATAAAATAAAAATAGTTTGCCATTCTTTTGAATGGAGTGCAAAGAAGTAGAGAACTATGAATTACTCGGCGAAGCTAAATCTATTGAGGCAGATCTCTCCGTTTCGCTGCGCTTCAGTCGAGATGACGACGTTCTATTTGAATCTAAGATATTTTAGCCAAAGCTTTACAGAAAATACAGAGTATCCCACGCGCATGTCACCCCTGAGGGTTAATTTACTATTAAAACAATATGAACGACAGATTTTTTAGCGGATTATAGGCTGCGAGGAATCGTCATTCCCAACTTGATTGGGAACCACGGAGTGCTCATGAATACCTTTGAAACAAGGGAAACTTATGAATAATCGTAATGCAAGCGCTTTAAGATTCCCGCCTGCGCGAGAATGACGACCGTACTGATAGATTCTGCCAATGGTAGCGGAGTCGAAGGGGATTTATAGATTTAGTGTCTATTTTTCAAAGCTTTTTTGATCGCCATATCCGTTACCCCTTCCATTATTTTATAACCGGCGAGGTTAGGATGAACCCCATCAACCGTCAATTCGGCACGCTGGCCTTTTCTTTCATCAACCAATGGTGTCCAATAATCTAAAATGGTATAATTTCTCTCTTTGGCATAGGTCTCAATTTTTTCGTTTAAATCAACAATGATATCGGCTGCCTTAATCTGCTTATTCCATGGATATTCATAAACAGGCAAATATTTACAAAGTATTACCTTAATACGGTGTAACCTCGCCAGTTCTGCCATCGATTTAATATTATCCATAATTTTATCTATCGTCACATGGCCTGTATTGCCTGCAATGTCATTACTACCTGCCAAAATAATCACCGCTTTTGGCTTAAGGTTAATCACATCCTGCCGAAAACGGATCAGCAGTTGCGGCGAAATCTGCCCACTTATTCCCCTATCCACATAAGTATTCCGGCTAAAATATTCAGGATCTTTCTGTTTCCAGAATTCGAAAATAGAACTCCCTAAAAAAACAACCCTTTTTTCTTTTCTGGTTGGTGGTGTTAAAAGCTCATTTTCTTTCTGGTACTTCGTTAACGCTGCCCAATCGTCGGCAAAATTTTCTTTTTTGGGTTTATTGTTTAACGAATCTACTTTCTGATCCTGCGCGAATAAAGCATGGCCAGAAATCAGTAAAATAAAAAACAGGATTTTATTCATAAGGTAAATTGCAAAATATAACGAAACACTAAACTAAATAATCTGGGTTTAACTATTTATTCTTCAGTATTAATGTTACTGTTCAATCTGCCTCTTTTACCCCCAAACTGGCTGAGGTTATAACTTAATGTTGCCTGTATAAAACGGCTGATAAACCTTGTTCTGTTCTCAGAAATAGAATTGTTGGTAATGCTTGTGCTGAATAGTGCACCCTGATTAAACAAATCGTTCGCCTGGACAGCGAAAAGTAAATTATTACCTTTCAGGAAAGAAGTATTCAATCCCATATTTACCAATAAAGGATTTCCGGCATATAAACTATACCCAAAATTTAAACTTTTAGAAGCCGATGCATTTACCCTGAAGCGTTTACCGGGAATCCAGCTTGCACTTCCACTCAAGGCCACAACCTGCACATTTTTGATATTCTGGTTCATTACCGAATAGGTATTGGAACTGAAGCTATAAGATGCACTGGTATTGAAAGCATATTTTTCCTGGTTGAGGCTAAATTTAAAACCATTAGAAACATTGATGCCACTACTGCGGTTAAGTACATTATCGGTGTAAAAGACATTGTGGCTGTAGGAAATATTTCCGTTTATGGATAGGGAAAGTTTATTCTCCAGCACCCTTTTGTTTATGGAGTAATTAGTGCCGATATTATAAATGCCGTTCACATTCTCATAAGTGGTTTGCTGTTTCAAACTGTTTAGCGTATCCCGAAGAAAAACAGTATTGCTCACCACACTATTAATAGCAAAGCTACCTGATAAACCTGCCATAATGCTCAAGCCCGATTTAAGCCCAAATTTATTATAGCTAAAATCAGCCGTATGACTCGATGTTGCTTTAAGATCCGGGTTACCGATAATCAGATTCTGCACATCATTATTATTCCTTATAGGTTGCAGTTTGTTAAAATCGGGTGAAGTGGTATAACCATTGTAACCAAAACTCAGGTTTCCATTATCTTTAACCTGATAGCTTAAATTGGCCGAAGGAGAAAAATTTAACTGGTAGTTTTTAAGCTCCTGCCCTGTATTTTGGTACTTTCCAATGATGATACTCGGCGAAAAATTTAGCCCAAAATTATAGCTGATCCGGTTGCTGTTGGTATTATAACCGACGCTGATGTTCTGGTTAATGAAATTGGATACGTAATCCTGTCCCAAAGAATCGACCACAAATCGATTTCCTAAAGGATTGGTCACCGTAGTAGTTTGCAGATTGCGGCTTCTGCTTACTGAAAAGCGGTAGGAAAAGTTGATAAAACTATATCCACTGGTATCATTTGCCTTTTTTAAGGAGTTTGAAAACTGGATATTTCCGCCGAAGTTCGAATTTGCAGTATTGTTATCCACCAAACGGTTCAATAATGAATCTTTAACCAGTACATTGGTAGTTTCGTTGTAATAACGGATGATATCGTTAATGGTACTGTTGCTATTTCCGGCACTGCTGCCAAAATTGAAACCCATAGAAAGCGAACGCTTGTTACTAGCCAAACGCCGCGACCAGTTGATGCTTCCGTTAAGATCTGGATTGCTATTGCGGGAACCTGAATTGGAAATAAGGTCCTGCTTGATATAGCCTGTTTTATTAGAGGTAGAAAAAGCATCGTTCCTGGTATCGGCCAAAGAGCCAGCCAGGGAAGCATTGAAATAATTCTTTTTTGTAGCTCCGTTTAGTCCCAGGTTAATGTTATTGGTCAGCGATTTGGAATTATTAGCACTTTCCCTTAAGTCGTTGATGGTTCCCTGCGGATTAAATGTCTCAAGGTAATTACTCTGAATAGATTTACTGGTTCCGTTACTGAAATCATAACTGCCATTAACACTAAATTCTTTCGATATTTTATCTCTGATATTACCTTTTAAGGCTCCATTATTCAATTTAGCAAACTCATTATTGGTAATGCCGTAGCGACCGCCAAAACCAATCTGTTTTGTTTTTTTCCAGATACTGCCGTTGGTTCCGAGGTTATGCGCATTATTGGTGGCAGAATTCACACTCATTCCCCCAAAAACGCCCTTATCCATACCAGGCTTGGTAACCAGGTTCAGCATTTTTTGAGGAGTACCGGTTTTAATCCCGGTAAAATTCGCTTCATCACCATAATCATCAATCACCTGTAGCTTGGCAATGATATCTGCCGGTAACTGCCTGATGTAATCTTCTACATTGCTGGTAAAAAAATCTTCGCCGTTAACCCGCAGCTTGGTCATTTTTTTTCCCATTGCCGTAACAGCGCCTTTATCATCAACCTCGATGCCCTGTAACTGCTTTAAAAGATCTTCAACCTTGTCGTTTTCCCTAATGGTATAGGCTCCTGCATTGTATTCTATGGTATCTTTTTTAATTTTAATGGGATCAACTTTTACTTTAACCTCCACATCATCAAGGCGGATACTTTCCATTTTGAGCATAATCGGATCCAGATCAGATTTTTTTTTTGAAGATTCGATTTCGTAGAGCGACGCGTAAGGTTTGTAACCCAATGCAGTAATGGAAAGATAGAATTTATTTCGGCTTACTTTTGTAAATACAAAGTTTCCCTTCGCATCAGAATTTGAGCGGAGGGTATCTTGATCAGTAATCAACCGGATATTTACGCCTTCGATAGGCTTCTTTAGAGAATCGATTACATTACCACTTATTTTAAACTGAGACTGAGAGAGAGCGTTAAAGGAAAATGTGATCAGTATAAAAAATAATAAAAAGCATAAATTATTGCTTTTTCTCATCCCTCGGACCTCTTTTATAAATTACAAGACCATTTAAAAAATTGCGCAGAATCTGATCGCCGCAAGGTTTAAAATTCTCGTGATCTTCGTTTCTGAAAATATCACCCAGCTCTGCCTTTGTCACTTTAAAACCCACCAAGTCGCAGATGGTAATAATATCTTCTGTTTTTAATGATAAGGCTACTCTAAGTTTCTTTAATATATCGTTATTGCTCATTGCTAATGGTAAGGATTATAATGTTTTAATGTTGCAAAATGCTTAAAATTTTTGATTTAGCTATCCAGACTTCCGGCTGCTGACTTATATTCTAACTTGCTATCTCTAATTTAAGTTTCTTTCCTTTAATTTTTTCGCCGTTTAGTTTTTTTAACAATTGGGTTATTTTACTTCTTTTTACAGCTACATAACTGGTTGTATCTTTAACTTCTATCAGTCCTAAATCATCTTTTACCAATTCTCCTTTTTGTAAAAACAGGCCCACAATGTCAATTTTATTAATTTTATCTTTCTTACCATGAGCCAGGTATAAGGTTACCCAATCGCTCTCTTGTGGTAAAACATACCTGTCTTGCAAAACTTCCTCCTCAATATCATCGGGCAGGTATTTGTAGTTTTCTTCGCTGGTTAAAATGGCGTAGGCTGTTCCTTTTGCATGCATGCGCGCCGTGCGACCATTGCGGTGAATATAGGCATCTTCGGTATAAGGCAATTGATAGTGTACAATATGTTCTACTTCCGGGATATCAAGACCACGTGCTGCCAGATCTGTTGTGATTAAAATCCGATGGCTACCATTTCTAAATTTAAGTAATGCCTTTTCTCGATCAAATTGCTCCATTCCGCCATGAAAAACATCGTGTCCTAAACCATGTTCGAACAGTAAATCACTTATCCGATCTACTGTTTCCCTGTGGTTGCAGAATACCAACGTATTTTTACTGCCTATTTTACTCAGTAATCTGAATAGGTAATCTAACTTATCGGCTGCAGGTACTGTTATTTTTTTGAGTTTTAGATCTGGTTTTGCTTCTATATTTTTTGAATAATCAACTTCAACAGGTGTATTTAACTTTACAAAAGCCGGAATTTCTTCCATTTTGGTAGCAGAAGTAAGTATACGCTGTTTTAACGAAAGCAGCGATCCAATGATATAAGACATATCATTTTCAAAGCCAAACTCCAGTGCTTTATCAAATTCATCTAAAACTAAGGTTTCTATAAAAGACTCGTCAAAGTTCTGATGCTCTAAATGGTAAGCGATCCTGCCAGGTGTTCCGATCAGGACAGCTGGTGGGTGTGCGAGGTTGTTTTTTTCGATCCTTACCGCATGACCTCCGTAACAGCAGTTTACCTTAAACGAAGTGCCCATTTGCTTAAAAACCTGCTCAATTTGAAGTGCCAGTTCTCTTGAAGGAACCAGAACCAAAGCCTGTACGCCTTTAACTCCTGTTTTTAAACTGGAAAGCAATGGCAATAAAAAGGCCAACGTTTTCCCTGAACCCGTTGGCGCTATTAATATTACATCTTTACCAGTCTTAGCTGCTTTTACAGAAGACTCCTGCATCTCATTAAGTGCAGAAATGTTTAATTTTTTTAAGGCATTTTCCATCATTCCGCCGTAAAGGTAATCATTTCTCTTCAGGGCGAAAACGGTAGCCTTAGTTAGGATTTTAAAAATCTGCTCCGCAGCTTCCGAAGGGTAGAAAAGTTGAGTCTTTTATCAAGCAACATTAACATGCTGCCGCGTTTAGACATTGAAGATAATACCTTTTCATTAACGGCATCAACCGAAGATAAAATTTTGTCTGCCAGTTCATCTACAAATTTATTCGCTCTGCTATTTTGTAATAACTGGAGCTCTTGAATTAATTCTGCTCTCATAATTAAGAATTTTAATGAATGTATAAATATTAACGGACGGAATAATAATTTGTTTCAACAAATTAGAAGTTCATCCAAACTATTATGACTAACTTGTTGATAACTAAATTTTTGTTAGCAAATAAACAATCCTGGCTTAACATATATTTAATTTTTAGCGCTTATTTTTATAAAAACCTGATTACCATTCGTTAACCTCAAAAAATACAATGTATGACGTGGAAAAAATTTAGTGGTGAAATTATTCAATCTTCAATCCTCGAAGAAGTAGAAAATGCGATTATCAGAGAAAGTGAAAACGGCTTTAAACTTAAAGTTTGCATCGGTACCGATTCGCAGGTAAAAGGTGCAGTAACTGATTTTGCAACTGTGATTGTGCTCTTAAGAGAACATCATGGCGGTTTTATGTACATCCATCAGGAAAAAAGTACGCAGCAGGTAAGCATCAAAGAAAGAATGTTAATGGAAGTACAGAAATCTATCGAAACCGCTTATTCCATTTGCGATTTACTTGACATTTATGATGTGGCTTTAGAAGTACATGCAGATATCAATACCAGTCCGTTATTTAAATCCAACAAAGCGCTAAATGATGCCATGGGGTATATTTTAAGCATGGGCTTTATTTTTAAAGCTAAACCGGAAGCATTTGCAAGCTCCACCTGCGCAGATAAGATGGTGCATTAGGACGGAAGATGTGGGATGGAAGAGGGATGATGGTTTAGTCCGGAAGTAAGGGTTCGGAGGTCAGAAGCCTGGCGTCACCATTACGAATAATCGTAATGGAATAAGCTTCATTGAGCACTATTTTGTTCCCGTCCGCAACTACCCTGTGATACGTCTTTATTAGAATTATTTAAGGCGTTATGCTGGCTTGCTTTGAAAAAGAATAGGCTTTTCCGAAGCACGTCCGTCAATCTCAAGAGCCAGGAAAATCAAAAAACAGGTGCACAACAGAACAATTAGCTCTACCAAACCTCAAACGCAGTGGTTTTGTGTTTCAATGTTTGCAAAAACTTTCAGGTAGCACAACAAACACAAAACAAAGTGCCGCTGTTTTTTGATGTGTATTGGGATTGTGCAAAAGGCTCCTTGCCTGGATTGACGAAGCATTTTTGCATACTTTTGATGCCTCAAAAGTTTGATGCCGTGCGGCACAGAGCACTAAAAATAATTTAAGTTTTTGTGTCCACAAAGTAGGCATTCGCGGGAATGACTAATCTATAATTCCTAGCGCTGCGCTTTATATGTATAAACTATGCGGTTAAACCCAACAAAACCGCATGTTTGTTGTTGTAATTTAAAACAAATACTTGAAAACATATAGATTAGAATTTACGCAGAAACTTCCAATAGATTTAGCTACTGCATGGGACTTTTTCTCTTCTCCCTTAAACCTGGCAGAGATTACTCCAAAAGACATGACTTTTGATGTTACCTCGCCAAATATGGCCAACACCAAAATGTATCCGGGTTTAATTATCACCTACAAGGTTTCTCCTTTGTTTGGAATTAAATTGAGCTGGGTAACCGAAATTACCCATGTAAAGGATAAAGAATATTTTATAGACGAACAGCGTTTCGGTCCATTTGCTTTCTGGCACCATCAACACCATTTCGAAAAAATAGACGGAGGTGTTTTAATGCACGATACTTTGCACTATAGCATAGGCTGGGGGCCAATTGGCAGCATCGCAAATGCGGTAATTGTGAATAATAAAATCAATGAGATTTTTAAGTTCCGTTATCAGAAAGTTGAAGAACTTTTCGGTAAGTTTTAACCTAAAGCTTTTACCATTTTTTGGTAGAAATGGTTTCAGTTTTCTTCTTGGTTTGCTCTACCTTACTGGTTGCCAGATACTTTTTAAAATCATCGCCAAATTTTTCTATTTTGTTATAGGCGCTATTTAAAATATCTTTCCATGCACCGGCGCTAAGTTTACCTGGTGTACGCTCTAAAGGCACTCCAATTTTAGTTGTGGCAACAAAATTCCCGTAACGGTCTCGCTGGTATGGGATAAACAGCAAATCGGTTAACCAGAACCTGTATTTGCCATTACGTGCCTCAAAAACAAAATTAAAACTCACTTCTCCGCTTGGATGGCCCGCCACTAAAATTGTTTTATCGATCACCATCGTTCCTTTCGCCAGCACAGAAGAATCGGTAACAGTTTCTTGCTTCATCGATTTTTTATAAGCCACATTAACAAAAGATTTAGCCCTTTGCAGTAAAGTATCTTTGCTCACCATTTGCGAATCTACCACCTTATAATAGATAAATTTACCGTTATCATCTTTAGAAAACTGTTTCTGTTGTGCGGATAATTGAATGGAAAGAAAAGCAAGAGTAATAAAAAGAAGGTGTTTCATCTGAAATCGGTTAATAGACAATTCTAAATATTTAAAGGTAAGAAAAAGCCGTTCCGATTTTACATCGGAACGGCCTTATATTAACATTTTTATTTCCTTAAAAAGCGTAAACTGCTGCCAAAGAAAACTGGCCACCATTTGGAGCTACAGCACCACTCTTGTTAAAGAACGGTTTATCACTGTTATGGTCTAATCTTACTTCTGGGATAAATGTTAAACCACCAGATTTAATGTTTGCAGTAAGTGTTACTGCAGTAAAAGCAGTAGCCGGAACTGCACCCGCGGCTTTAAATTTAAAGTACTCACCTCTTAATCCTAAAGTTACTGCATCCAATACAGCAAATTGAGGGTACAGCGCTGCACCTGCGTAACTTCCTGGTACCGAACTATCTTTGATATCATAATTAGCGGCATTTAAACCCAATTTAAATTTCTCTGTAATTTGATACGAAGTAGTTAAATCTATAATCGTTCCATACCCGCCAAAACCAGCCCCTGATAAGGCGTTGATATAAGCAGTCCAGCCTTCAACAGGAGCAACCATTAACTGGCCACCGATAGCCGAAACGCCTCTCGAAGCTGAGTAAACGTTCCAATCGTTAAATAAACCAGCCATTAAACTTACTTTATCGCTGAATTTATAAGTGGCTTTAATCCCCGCATTTTGGAATGGACCATTGGTAAACAGGTATGAAGTAGAATAGTTAAAGTTTCCAACCGGTGAGATTACCTCATATCCAATGAATGTACCCATGTAACCTGCTGTCATACTAAACTGATCTGTAAAATCATAGTTTACATACAAGTTCTGAATATGAAATGATGAACCACCTGCATCTGCATCAGGAATTGATTGCGTTTGTCCTCTCGGACCAAAAGAAAGTTCTCCAACAAATGAGGCCTTGCCTGTTTTTTTCTTTAAAGCAATATCGATCATTCCTAAAGAAACCGAATTGTGATCACTGGCAAATGATGTTTTAATGTTATCACCACGTTTGGCAAAGTCATATTTAAAATACGTATCTACCGATCCTGAAATTTCAAGTGGTGATGTTGTGGTCTCTTGCGCCAGGGCACACGTAGTGCTGGCCATTGCAAAAATAGCGGTTAAAAGTTTCTTCATGTTTGAGCTTGATTTGAGTTTAGATATATAAAATCCTTAAGAAATTGGTTCTGTTAATGGACTGTTTTTTTCGATATAGATCGCTCTCTCCTCTACTAATAAAGTACCTTGAGAGTATTTCTCATCATGTTGAGAAGCATCAAGACCTAGTTCTTCTTCTTCTTCAGAAACCCTGATTGGATTGATCAGATTTACCAGTTTGAAAATTACAAATGACACAACAAAACTGAATATGATTACAATCACCGCACCTTTTAATTGTGTGATAAAGAAAGTCGGATTGCCATAAAATAAGCCATCAGCACCCGCAGCATTTACCGTTTTTGTAGCAAAAACACCCGTTAACAACATCCCAACAATACCACCTACACCGTGGCAAGGAAAAACATCCAATGTATCATCTAAACTGGTTTTTTGTTTCCATGAAACCACAAGATTGGAGATTACTGCGGCAATAGCACCAATAAATATACTTGATGAGATACTTACAAAACCTGCACCTGGTGTAATGGCTACTAAACCAACTACCGCACCGATACAAAAACCTAATACTGAAGGTTTTTTACCTCTTGCTACATCGAAGAACATCCACGATAAACCAGCAGCACCAGCAGCAGTATTTGTAGTTAAAAATGCAGAAACAGCTAAACTACCTGCGCTTAAAGCAGAACCGGCGTTAAAACCAAACCAACCGAACCATAATAAACCCGTACCAATTAATACATAAGGGATATTAGCTGGCGGAACTTCTTTATGCTCTAAGTGAGATTTTCTACGTTTTAAAACCAATGCACCAGCTAAAGCGGCCATACCTGCAGAAATGTGCACCACTGTACCACCCGCAAAATCAAGCACGCCCATTTTAAACAAGAAACCTTGTGGATGCCATGTCCAGTGTGCTAACGGTGAATAAACAAATATGGCGAATAAAACAATAAACAAAATATAAGAAGTAAAACGGATACGCTCAGCAACCGCCCCAACTACCAAACCTGGCGTAATGATGGCAAACATTAATTGAAACACAGCAAACAAAGAAAGCGGAATAGTTAAGTCTGCCCCTCCCTGAAGATGTGGTGCTCCGGAATTTACACCTTTAAAGAATAGGAATGTGGAAGGGTTTCCAATAAAACCGCCAATGGTATCACCAAAAGCTAAACTAAAACCTACAACTGTCCATAAAACCGTGATTACCCCTGCCGCTACCACACTTTTAATCATGGTAGACAATACATTTTTACGGTGAACCATTCCACCATAAAAGAATGCAAGGCCTGGAGTCATTAAAAACACTAGTGCAGCTGCAATTAATATAAAAGCAATGTCTGGTCCACTATACTTACCTTCATCAAAATTAGGAAGAAGTGGAATAAATAGAGCGAAAATTGCGACAATCATCAATATCGCAAAAGGCGCGAACTGTTTAAAGGAGAATTTACCCATAGTTTTTTAACTTAATTTGTTTGAAACGTTTAAATAATTTAAATATGCTTGATTTATTTTTATAAAAATACAACATATTGCATTTTTTACACCATTTAATCTAAATATTTTAATAAAAACGATTAATTTTTGCAAAACAAACCAAAAACAAACCATAAAAATAAAAATAACAAAAAATACAGGTTATTTTAATACAAGTTTTTGATAAAAACAAAATCACATATTAACTACTATTTACACTATTTTAGCTAAAATTTTAAAAAAACAGATCAAAAAAATTAACAAAAAACAAAAAACCCATGAAAATTCATGGGTTTTTAAAAAAAATAACAGAATAATTTAAATTTCTAAGAAAAATAAGCAGACCCCTGCACAACTCCTCTTTTTTCAATCTCTTTATCCATATAGGTCTGAATTGCCGATTTATTAAGCCCCCAGTTAGGCGCAATCAACAAATCCCAATCTGAAATACCAAAAAGTCGCTGAATCACAATATCCGGACGCAATAAAGGAATTAACTCACAAAGTAAATCAGTATATTCTTCGAGGGAAAACAATTTAAAAGGCTCTTTTTTATATTTAGCGCCCATTATCGAGCCTTCTACCACATGGAGGTGGTGAAATTTCACAAACTTGATTTGCGGGAAACGGTTAATTTCATGGATATAACCATGCATCTGCTCTCTGGTTTCCCAGGGAAAGCCAAAAATGGTATGCACACAGAGATCGAGTTTACTGTCTTTTAAAAGTTCTACTGCAGCAACAAATTCACCATGACTGCAACCTCTGTTAATCTGATCAAGGGTTTCATCATAAATGGATTCCATTCCCATCTCTAAATCCACATCAAAACGATCGGTATAACTTTCCAGTAGCGCAACCTTTTCCGCATCAATGCAATCAGGACGTGTACCCACAGCAAAACCAACAATATCTTCTGTATTAACAGACAATGCTTCGTCGTACATCATTTTTAAATAATGCACTGGCGCATAAGTATTCGTATTGGGTTGAAAGTACACAATATACTTATCAGCTTTATAAGATGTTTTCGCCCTCGACATGCCCTCTTCGAGCTGATCTTTAATATTTGGATTTTTACGCGATGGTTCGGGTGTAAAAGAATCTACATTACAATATGTACATCCACCAAAACCTTTGCTCCCATCCCGGTTTGGACAGGTAAATCCACCATCTACAATTACTTTAAATACGCGCTGTCCTTTATACTTTTCGCGCAAATGCGTGCCGTAATTTTTATATCCCTTTATACCTGAATCTACGAGTGTTCCCATTTGCTGCAAAAATACGGAATTAGTTTTATAATGATGATTTAGAGAAAGAAGATGTGAAACGGATGAATAACGATTTTAGTTTACACCAAGCTTTTTCCTTCTTCTGTCCTTAATTTCGAACCATAAGCCCAAACCATAGGAAACTGACAATATGATAAAATAAATATACAATGGAATTAACCAGCCAAAATTGTTAAAATAGCTGACACACAAAAGCGAATTATATTTTGAATTAATTTTTTCACCATTTATAGTAATGCCATAAACTCTCACACAATCTTTATGGTCTGGAAATTCCCTGCCTTTGATAGATGATGATGGGGTGTTTATAAATAGACGTTTAAAGTCATTCTTTACTATGGTTGTTTCTATTCTATTGCCTTTTGTAAATATCTCTCTGTATATCATTCCCTCTCCCAGAAATGAACCTTTATTACTAATTAGAAAAGTACATTTATAACCATCCAACCTAAAATAATAATATTCAGCATTACCACTAAATCTTATATTTCCGCTTCCCGTAACACCTACCTGTAAAGAGCTTATTGTACCGGTAATTTTTTTATTCAAAAAATCTCTTGAAATAGGGATATAGGTAAGTAAATAAACACCAATAATTGCAAAAAGCACAAAAAACCATCTTACCACGCCACCAATTAAACTTCTGGGAATAAAAACAAAAGCAATCGCCTGATAAAGTGGAGGCTTGATCAAATTTTCGATTTTATCTACGAAATCATCAATTTTATATAAGATTTTGTTCAAACTATAATGTGTTAGTTAGTTTTAAGTGTTCCAATCTTTTAAATACATACTTAGTTTCTTTCTGATTTTTACAAAAAGTTAGGGTATTCCATTTCATCGTATGTTATTAATTCTGTTCGGAATATTTATGTTATTAGAGTTTCATATGTTTTTATAAATGCGTGTAACTTCTTTAAGTACACCAAAATATCTTCATTTGAATATTCTGGACTGCTCATAAGTGTTTTAAAATCAAATTCAGAGCCCAATGAGATGACATATTCTAATTCCGAGAGGATTTTTTTTCTCTTTTCAAGAGAAAAGCTATCTCTGAATTGTTCAACATCCTCTTCATTAAAAATTAATGCATCTATATCATCAATATAATGCAATGAATAAAGCAATAAGGGTATTGTTTCTGTTTTCATATTTTTACCAACCTATTTTTTTTACATATAGTCATATCAACACCTTGTTCTGAAAGCTGTTTACTATGATTCCTTTTTCTCCTTTTACTATAGAAGCCTACCGCCAAAGCTGTTTAAAAAATTTAAGTATTTAGGGAAACCATAGCCAAACAACAAAAACAAGTATTACCAAAAATAAAACCCTAAATACTCCTTTGCTGTGAACGATGTAAAAAAAGCTGTAGAGGAGCGTGGATAAAATGGAAATATAGAATAGAAAATTTATTAAATTAAGACTATAAAAATTAAATAGCAAAACATCAACTATTGATTTAGAGGTATTGATATTAAAAACAGGATAATAATAATACCCCGTATGTTGTCCATCATTCCATAAAAGTGGGGCTGAATATAAACGATTATTGGAAGTATAAAAATTTATCTTTTGCCCATTATTTAATACCAGTACTTTCTTGTCAAAAAACCTTTTTTTATATCTCTGATAGTAAATATTACTATCATTACGAAGACTCAGAGTTAAATATGTTTTTGATCCGTCCTTTGATAAATCCATCTTTTGTATGGTACCACTGACAGTATGCAGGTTACTAAACGTGTAAACAGAACTAAAAATAATTCGAATTAACAATAAAGAAAAAACCAATAAACTTATTAATAATGGCTTGTTACTAAACCACATTTTTTTGATCGCATTCATATATCGTATTTAAATTTTTATCGCAAATACGCCTAATTTTTCTTTCGCCATTTACTCTGGATTAATGGAATTCACGAGTATAAGTATACCGGTAATGAAAACGCCAACTATCTATCCTAAAATTTGTTCGCTTATATTTATATTATGGTAACTATTTACCACCTTCGAAGCGCTGCTTGAATTCTTCTTTAGGCATAATGTAAGTTAAATAAGTTAGAACATTGTGCTTGTACTGTTCAGTTGTGGGCTCAAGATATTTGTACCCATTTATAGAGCCTGCATTATCTGAAGAATATCTTATAGGTTCACCGACCCCTTTAAAATTAAAAACAGGTACTCGCTTTTCTTTTGTACCATATGATGGATTATTGAGATCATCCTGGTTGAGGTATGCAAAAAGTTTCTTTTTCCTTAAATTTGTTCTCATGTTAGCGTATTTTTGATAATCGACATCTAAAAAATAAATAATAAAGATTTTTTTAAAGCCGACATCATAAAAAGTAACAGTCTGTATATCTCCCATTAAGCCTTTGAAACCAATGGGACTTGCTCCTTTTCTATAACTATCATAATTAGCTTCTACATTAGGCAAATTATCATTCTCATTACTTGATACACTAAGGATAAATGGTTTAATCTTTGAAAAACAATCATTAAAATACTTTTCGCCATCATTTTTACGTACCGTAATTTTATTGTATAGAAATACAAATAAGGGGAATAAGACAAATACACCAACTATCCGCCCTAAAGCTTGCTTACTCATTTGCTTTTTCAAACCGCTTTTTAAACTCATCTTTTGGCATAATGTAGTTTAAGTACTGTTCAACATTATATTTAAATTGATTTTCAGTAATATCAACATTCCATCCATCTTCTGAACCCCGATTTCTACTTATCGAATCTGGTAGATCTTCAACCACCCTAAAAACCGGAATTGGATTGGCCTTTGTTCCATAAGTATCGCAATTGTTCCAATATTGTTCTACATGAGCACCTTTATTTATTCTCGTGTCGGGATTATCAATTACATTAACTATCCACCGCCCCACATATTTACCAAAAATCAAACCAATACCTAATAAACCAAATGCACCGTATTTTAAAAGGTTTTTCATTTATCAGGCTGCTTGCCGAACATCTTTTCGAAATCTGCTTTGCTTTTTACATAGGAGAGATAGTTCCTAGCATTATAGCTGGCTGCATAATCTTTAAATTCTTTCTCTGTTTTATAATTAGAATTGCCAATATCATCAACTAAACTATAAAAGCTATTCATTTTCTCAGGAACTTCATAATAGATGATAGGTACTGGTTTCTGCTTAGTACCATACGTACCATCAGAGAGTTCATTTTTATTTACCATAGCAATGATGCTAGCACCATTTTGATCAACATCTGAAATAAAAGCATCGTACATTTGGCTATTCTTTGAATTACTTGAAAAAAAATAATAAATGCAATAAAATTATCTGATTTATCATCAAAAAAACAGAGGTTTGTTTATCTAAATAGGCTGTATTATCAGCTTGCGAGAGGTTGAATGCACCCTGAACTTCAAAATCATCAAGTTTAATTGTGAAATTTCTCATGATCAAATGCACGGTATCGCAATTATTCAAATATTGTTTTACATATAGCTTGCCATTGTTTACTCTTGTATCTGGATTATCTATAATGTTAACAATCCACCTTACTAAATATTTCCCAAAAAATAAACCTATACCTAATGCTACTATAGCACTATATTTTAAAATGTTTTTTTATTTATCAGGCTGCTTACCAAACATTTTTTCAAAATCTGCTTTGCTTTTTACATAGGATAGATAATTTCTAACATTATAGTTGGTCGTATATTCCTTAAATTCTCCCTCTGTTTTATAATTAGGATTGCCAATGTCACTAACCAAACTATAAAAGCTATTCATTTTATCTGGAACTTCATAATATAAAATAGGTATTGGTTTCTTCTTAGTACCGTATGTGACGTCAGAAAGTTCATTTTTATTTACCATTGCTATTATACTAGCCCCATTTTGATCAATATCTCCTGTAAAAATATTATAAATCTGACTATTCTTAGAATTAATAGAAAAGAAATAATAGATACAAAAATATTTTTTAACTATATCGCTATAAAATATTATTTCATACTTATCAATATATGCAGTGTTATCATTTTTCGACAAATCAAATTTACCCTTTACCTCAAAATAACTATTTGTATCAGTGAAATTTTTCAATGTCAAATGTAAAGTGTCACAATTATTCAAATATTTTTCTACATAGGGCTTGCCATTATTCACTCGTGTGTCTGGATTATCTATAAAATTAACAATCCACCTCCCTAAATATTTCCCAAAAAATAAACCTATACCTAATGCTACTATAGCACTATATTTTAAAATGTTTTTCATTTATCAGGCTGCTTACCAAACATTTTTTCGAAATCTGCTTTGCTTTTTACGTAAGATAAGTAATTCCTTATATTATAATTAGTCATATAAACTTTGAACTCAGCTTCATTGCTATACTTAGATTTACCCTCATCATCAATCAGGCTGTAAAAGCTATTCATTTTATCAGGTACTTCAAAGTACAAAATGGGTACAGGTTTTTGTTCTGTGCCGTAAGTTGGGTCTGCAAGCTCTTGCTTATTTATTGTTGCTATGATCTTAACACCATTTTGATCGACATCATAAATAAATGAACCATACATTTGGCTAAGCATAGAATTCCTGACAAAGAAATAATAAATACAAAAATATTTGTTAGTTCTTTTATCAAAAAAATAAGATTGCCACTTATGCAGGTCGGCTGTATTATCGTCTTTCGAAAGATCAAAAGAGCCCTTTATTTCAAAATGGCTAAGCTTTATAGTGAAATTTCTCATGATCAAATGCAAAGTATCGCAATTATTCAAATATTGTTTTACATATAGCTTGCCATTGTTTACTCTTGTATCTGGATTATCTATCATGTTAACAATCCACCTTCCTAAATATTTCCCGAAAAACAAACCGATACCTAATACTACTATAGCACTATATTTTAAAATGTTTTTCATTTATCAGGCTGCTTACCAAAAATTTTTTCGAAATCTTCTTTGCTTTTCACGTAAGAAAGGTAATAGTTAACATTATAATTTAGTTGGTAAGTTCTAAATTCTGCTTCTGTTCCTTTGAAAAAATCTTTGTCTTCTGGGTTACCGCTAATAGCGCTATAAAATGTATTATTTACATTAGGGGCATCAAAATAAACAACGGGAATAGGATTTTTAATATTACCATATTTGGGATTAGCTAGTTCTTTATTATTTACAGTAGCAATAATATCCCCTTTTCTTTCTTCTTGATCAAATTCCCTAAGATAGTCTCTATACATATCACTAAACCATGAGTTTACAGGGAAAAAGTATATAATTTTAAAAAATTTTTTTTCTCTATCATCGTAAAATACACTTTCAAATTTGTCAATATATTTACTACTTAGATCTGAATTGGGATTAAAACGGTCACGAGCCTCGAAGTAAGACATCGTATCCTTTCGATTTTTGATCATCAGATTTATCTTGCTGCAATCAGAAATATATTCTTTTGCAAAAGCTCGGCCATCATTAGTCATAGTTGGTTGATCGAATTTATAAACTAACCATCGGCCAATATACCGTCCAAAAAACACACCAACACCAACTATGCCTATTGCACTATACTTTAAAATATTCTTCATAGAAATTTTTAGCAATATGTAAGATTAGATGTGAGATTGCGCATACATTTAACGGCTATTAACGAATAGCACTGTAAATTTAAAGTTGGCTAACTTATCTTATTTTAGATAGATATGTATTTGCATCTTTATTTCCGAGCTGTTTTGCCTTTTGCAAATGTATTATTGCATTTTTGGTATCTTTCTGCATGTAATAAACCATGCCCAGATTATATTCTACTCCCGAATAATATCCTACTAATTCATTTTCACCATTTTCTACCGCTAAAGCTTGTAGCAGATGATATTGGGCTGACTTTAAATCATTAAGGTGCAATTTACATTCCCCTAATAAAGCATGTGCTACTGGAAAACCATTGTTTATTGATTCCTCAAAATATTTACTGGCTTCAGTATATTTTTTTTGATCATAATACTCAAGCCCCCTATCAAACTGATCTATTCCTTTACCTGACTTCAATTTTTGATTTATCGCCGTTATATTTGTTTCGTCATTAGAATTGAATAAAATCTTGTAGCCAACAAATAGCATGAATGCTGTAAATAAGACACCAAATATGATCAGCTTATTACCTCTCAAAGGTTGTTTTTTTTCCATAGCGGTTAATAAAGTATTGTTGTGCAAGCATACTTACACATAAAATCATTGAAACGATTTTCACCTGTTTAATGTAAAATTAAAATTGCCAAAACATTTTATGTTATAACTAATTTTAAGTCAGTTTATATTATTCACAGTACCCTAGAAATAATAATATGATCAATTGTTTCGTCTTCACCGTTAAGTGTTTCAATTTTAATTGTTTCTGCCTTATGTATGTAGTTACTAGCATCTAAAAAGTAACTACTGTTACAATTGATGAAAAAGGAATTAATTTCTAATTCAGGATTCGAAGCTTTTTGTTTTCCGATTATATTTTCGAAATCATCTTGAACTAATTCAGTGCTGAGATTAATCATTTCATCTTTTAAGTCAAAATATACTTTTACTGGAATCTCAAGATCTGGAAGAACAGAGGATGTCACTTCATGTGCCTCGAGCAATGCATCATTTTCTAAAAATTGATTTTGTATTTTGGGAAATAGTGTTTTGAAGAAAAGTGATTTTTTTATTCTCTCCTCGTAGTTTGATTCTTCCCCAAATTCGATATCGCCCCTTATTCTCATTTCGTCTATTTCTTGTTGACCAGAAAGTTTTATAAGCTTATCTCGCAATACGATCCACTTTTGTTTCAACTCTTCTAAGTTTTCAATAGAGCTAATATTCCCTTCAGTATTCAATTTTAACATCAAATGGTTTGTGATATTTTGATATTCGGTTAAAAAAGGCTTGATGTTATAACTTATTTCATCGTTTATTTCTTCAGGTAATGAAATCGCAGTTATTTTAAAATCAATAAAAGATCCACCTAAGGAATTTATTCCAACGAGTTTTATATCAAAATCTAAGTCAACAGTATAATCTTTTAAGCAATCATCATTTATAAGGTCTATTATTTTGAAACTATGAAAGGCATGATAAGTATAAACTTTTCCCGAAATATTATAAGTGTATGAATTAGCCAACATTTCTAATGATTTTTTTTCAATATTTTAAAGCTTGTTATAATTGTCATAATTTCAACAGTTTGGACTTCTTAAAACAATATAAAGAGATCTTTTTCTTCATTTATGTTGATCTAACCAAAAATTAAGGTTTTGATTTATTTCCAGCCGTCTGAATTATCTTCTGCTCGCTGTGTCCAATATTTGAAACCTGTTTTTACATATAAACAAATTATAATATAAATAAATAGAGGTACTATCAGCCAAAAATAGGTATTATAAGCCAATCCTCTAACCGAAGAACCTACAGACAATATCTTTTTGTTATTTATAGTAAGGCCATAAATTTTAACGGTACTGGCTTCTTCTGGCCACATAATTCGTTGTGGGCCAATTGGAGAATAGATAGTGGGTATGTTTAAGATATTCAAATCTGTTTTCCTTATTTTAAATTCGGCTGAATCTCCAGCTTTAAAATCACTTTCGTCAAACTGCCAGTTTTCGAAAATACTTGCGTCCTCCAAAAAAAATATCCTTTTATAATTCTTAAGCTGGATATAATAAAACGTGCTACGGCCGCTATATTTACCTACGCCACCACCTTTACTTCCAACTTTAACGTCCACAATTTGTCCTTTTATAAAGTTGTTATCAAGGTCACTTTTGATTGAATAAAAGGAACTAAAAAAAATTATAAAAATAATACCCAATACCAAACCCGATTGGATATATGTTCTGGCGTAAGATACTGGAAAGAATATAGAAAATATTTTATCTTTCATTAGAATTGTAAATTATTTTGAAACCGCAACAGCATTTAAGCCCAGCTTTTTAATTACTTCATTTTGCCATTGTTCGGCATTATTATCTATAGCCTTATTGGCTTTGCTGGTAAAAACGTTATTTGCAACACCAATGGCAACACCAACAGCCCAACTTTTGAAGAAACCTTGAGCTGCTTTCCACCTCAATTGATTCCTGATATTATTTCTTGCAGCTCTATCATTCATCACATCATTTCTAGCCTGATTAGCTGCACTCTGTTTGGCTTGTGCAATCGCCTGTTCTCTTTTAATTGCAGCGTCTTGTCTAGCTTGTGCCCTTCTCATCGCTGCATCACGTCGGGCAGATTTTACTGCTTGGCTTCTCGCTTGCTTATCTGCCGCTCTTCCAGATTCTCCTTCCATTTTTGCCATCCGCTTATAAAGATCACGATAGTTTTGCCTTGCTATGCGCTCATCAGCATTAATCTGGGCACCTTGCCTTTGCATCTCTTGGGTATAGGCTCTGTTACCTTCTTGCTGCCCAGTAGTAGTACTATGCGCCTGGTTTGCGGCAGCATCTGCGTTAGCGGTTTGTTGTTGAGACGTGCTAGAATTAATATTCCTAAAATTGTCGTAATCATCTGCATTTCTGGAAACGTATTCTCCATTTTGGTTTTTAACAGGATATGGTGTACCATCGCCAAAATAACCTACTTGCTCTTTAATTGTTGCTGGGATATCAGACTCAGTTTTAGGATCTCCAGTAATCAATCTTGATAGGGGCTGAGTTACTGCCTTGTCAGTTGCTAAGTTTAACAAATAATTAGCAGCTGTATAATCAATTGCTATTTTAGCACCATAATTTTTAAAAATTTGAACAGCACCTTTTCCTCCAATATAAATTAGAGCTGCTTCTAAAAGTGTCGTGGCGAAATTAACACCAGCTCTTAAACTCGCAACAAGTGGGCTAAATGTTGGCGTTATCACACCGCCAATAGGACATTCTATAAAAGATTTATCAGTTAATGCATTTTTTCCCTGTACAAATACCCTGGGATGAAAGTTTTTCCACTTTTGGGTATATGTAGCTATAAAACAAATACCCAAACCAATAATCAAACCGATTAAAAACGCCGCAACAAAACTTAATGCTGCAATAAAAACAGCAGCAAGTACGGCAATTAATATAGCGTATTTACAGCTAAATGGTGTAAAACGGTCATCAATATTTGCCATTTTGTAACCTTTGTTGCTTACACTCCTGTCCTTAAACACAGTTGTAATCATTCCTGGTAAAACACCATTGGTACAACTTGCGTATGTTTTAGTATTGATATAATATTCTTTCGCCATGCTATATTTAATTAATTGCTCTTATAGTGCATGTATGATTTACTTCGAGATCGTGGTTTACTTTTTCGAGCAAATTGTATTTGGCTTCACTAATCATATAGTTTTGACCATTTATTTTATAAACTGCTTCGTAGTCATAAATGTAAACTTGGATTTCCTGCTCTGCAAATGGAAAATTACGAAGCAGTTTATTCATTTGTTTCTTATTCAAACGAGCCTTGTCAGCATTTCTGGAAATAAGAAAATCTATGTATTCGTTATCATCTATATTAGTCTGCCAACTAGTATTTTGAATTAACGGTATCTTTATTTTTTCCGTACTTTCAGTCATCAATAAGTTAGAGGGTTGCTCCATTCTGATCAGTGCATCTTCTTGACTTTTAGTTTTATTCTTCGTATTTTGAAAAAAGAAAGTTGAAAAAACAGGGTCTTGATTTAGCACATCTTCTATCGGAAAACTTGAACTATGCTCATGATCGCCATCTGCTAAAAATTTATTTTTGTAAGCTTCTTCAATTGGCCAATCTTCTGGGTTCTCATACAAATTTTCTTTTAGGATGTTCCATTTCGTTTGGAGCTCTTCTTTATTAAGCACTTTTATGATTTGCCCCTCACCGTTAACTAATAGACTCAAATGATCCTTAATACTTGCAAGTTTTTCTAATACAATTATATTTTCACCCAGGTACTCCATTCCTTTATACATTTCTTTTTCTTTCAATGTCCAGTCGAAAACATATCCTTCTTCAGTCTTATCCACAACTAATACTTCAAAAACGAAAGTATTCATACACCTATTCATGTGCATCTCATTTATTTTGAAATGATTATATGTTTCAGCCCTGTAACGATAGATTTTTTGATTGTCAACTTGGAAATCAATCCCTGGTACCTCTTCTTGAGAAACTAGCCACTTAAACATATTTTTTTTAATTTATTTTAACTTCATCACCCTCACAAATTACTGCACCGCCACCACCGTTTATATCTATTTTAGTCTCGCCCTTGACACTTACTGTATCAGCTTCAATTTTCACGGTTGTTGTTTCTGATAAAGACCCGACATTAACCAATTTACCTGTTTTTTTACCGGCATTCGCATTTATGGCATCTGTACCCTGAATATTAATCACCTTACCAACAATATCAATAGTCCCATTACTATTCAGCGTAATGCTACTCCCATCTTTGCCGCCTGTACTTAATGTTATTTTGTTGTCAGCCTGCTCAGTAATAAATCCTGGTCCATTTTCAATCTTCACAAAGTTAGCAGCATTGGTACCTAGGTTTAGTGCATGGTTCAGGTCATCGAAACTTAAACAACTTCCTTTCCTTGAAGTTAAGCCCTTTGTATTACTATTCTTGAATCCACTGCTATCGCCACTTTTGCCATGGTACACGCTGCCCATTACTACAGGCCTGGCCACGTTGCCCTCTTCAAAAGCAACCACCACCTGATCGCCCTTTTCAGGAATGACATGGAAACCCCGGTTTTTCCCTGTATCGCCACTTCCGGCATTGGGGCTAACAACCCTTAACCATTCAGTTGGGTCGTTGGTTTGGCATTCCCATTTAAATTTAACCTTAATCCGGCCCTGGCCCTGTGGATCATCATTATCGATCACATCGGCCAGCTGCATATCCGAATGTGGTTTTTCATAATTTCTTACCATCAAACGCTCGGTTGTAGCCACTATACCTTCAAAGGTATTGTGGTATTTGCCGGTTCCATCTATATCATGTTTGATTTTGGTGATCAGGAATTTACCCAGACTTTCTGTAGAGAAGCTAAGTTCTTTACGCAGGCTCATCATAATTTCGGCAAGGGTACCAATACCAAGTTCTGCATTGTCACCACTGGCATTAACTTTAAGCAATTCGCTGATGTGGGCCTTTTCTTCGTTTTCTACATGACTTTTAATGTCGCTACTATTGTCAACCCTGATTAATGAAGGCTGGTTAAAGGTTTTGCTGTACATCGAATTGGAGGCGTTAATGGCATGCGCCAAATCTGGATTTCCGTCTGCTTTCCCTGTACTCTCGCTCTGCAGCATTTCATCCTGTTTAGGATTATAGGCAAAACGCTTATATTTTATCGGCGAAACTTCCATGGCGTATTGCAAGTTTTGCACATCGCGGCCATAAAATAAGGCCACTTCTTTTTGCTCATCGGGTTTACCAAAGTTGAGTTGTTTACCATCGTAAAAAAACCATTCGTGGTACTCGCCAGATAAACGGTTGAGAAAATCGAAATCGCTTTCGCGGTACTGGATCAGATAATCGATGGGCGATTTTCTTGAGGCATTGGCTACTATAGTCAGGTCATTTGCCGGGGTATCTTTGGTAGCCAGTTTTACTATGGTATCTAAATCTTTATCCAAATAGGATCCTAAATCGGGTCCACGATCTATCAATACAGTTGGACTATAGCCACTTACAATTAAAACACCGTGATAGCCGTGGCTTTGTGCCAATTCAACCCGGGTAACCAGGCCGGCAAAGTGCTGCATTTTTTCTGGCGTGTAGCCAAAAGAAGCGGTTAAGGTTTTACCTACAAAATCTCGACTGTCGTCTAAACTGACCAATCCGGGTGCACCCATTTGATCGTGATTAAACCGCAGCTCGAAATAATGGTGATCATTAAAAGCTTGCTGTAGGGAAAAGGAGGCAAAATGAAGAATGGCTTTATCTTCTATATTGATTTCGGAGATTAATTTATTTTCCATAGTAGTATTTTAATATTGCATTAACATTCCCAAAGGTATATTTCTGAGGTCCGGGGGTCCAGAAAATAATCCTGATACAAACATTTATAACCATCCCATAAGGTAAAGTGGCCTGTTGCATCACTAAATTTGGTTTTAAAACATATAATGCCGGTTTTGTTGCTAATCTTATCTGTAAAATCGCGTATTTCTGACTGCGCAAAAAATTTGCCTGATTTTAAAATAAGTGAGTGGTTACTTTTATTGTATTTATGGTTCAGATAATCGAAAAATTCGGACACACGGAAGCAATATCGTTTTTGATCGGCGCCTGCAATAGTTTCGAATTTCTTGGTAAACGCATACCGTTTAGGAATTGCATGTACCTTTACTTTTTCCTGGGCCTGAAATGCTTGTTTTGTGGTATATTTCCAGCTTGGGGTATTTAGGGTAAAAATATTATTATCAACACTCAAATAATTAAATGCCCTGCTCATTCTAACCACACAGGTATTGGTAATGTAGGCTGCATTAACAGCACCACCAATAGTTGCTTTAACCAGGTCGCTACTTGTTGTAGGGTAATTGGTTCTTAAATCGTTAAAAGCTGGCAAAGAAAGTGGCATATTATTTTCTGGTCAAAAGTGAATCAAGGTATTTGTTGCCAATGAATGATGCATTTTCCAATGCGTAGAGAAACACATCTTTACCTCCTGATGAAACAGGTGATTTAGATTTGTCAAGAAAAACTATCAAGGTATCGTTTGGGTGTTTAACGTATTTCATATCGTTCATGGCCATATATTTTAGGCTATCTCCGGCTTTTAGCCTGCCTTTAAAAGATTTCAATATTTTAGCGCTAAAAATCTTTTCCGAATTGTAAACAGAATCGACGGTGGTTACATTTACCAAAACGATGTGCAAGGCTTGCTGTTTAAGATTCTGTATTAATGATTTTGGTGGATCCTGATATTTTTCTTCTGCCAACGGCAGATTTTTATCTACTATTGACGATGAATCTTTAGTAGCAACGGTAGATGAAAGATTTTTGCTTTTATTTTGCTTACATGCCCCAAAAGCAATACATAAAAATGTTAATAGTATGATGCAGGCATATTTTCTGCTATATGCCGATTCAACTTTACCTGTTCCAGAAAGTCTGTTTTGCATGAAGAGGTTATTTAAAAATTTCTAATGGTTAAGATGGTGTTTTGGTTTTATTTCCCTTCTTCTTGTGAGCGTAGTATAAAATCAGGCTGGGCATTAGCTTGTTAGCTATTGCCCAACCTATACAAATACTATGCTTTTGGCCAATCGTTTTCGTGTTCTGCATTGCCGAGTTTTAGTTTACGGGCAGATACTACGAAACTTAAAGTCATTGGGGTATTGTCGTTTACTGCAATACCTTCGTTATACTGGATGATGTAACCATCTTCGAAAGACAGTTCCTTCATTTTTGAATCTTCTTCGCCTTTTTTGAAGACCAATGTTCCGGAAAGCGGCTTGTACTGGTTGTTAACCATTGATTCAATTACTGAAGTATCTTCAGTTGATTCGATTTCGATGTGAATGGTACCACCATAAACACCTGACGATGGACGGCCTTTTGCGTCAACATCTCTATTTAATGAAAAGTTGCACTGTAGTACATCAAATTCTTTTGATCCTAAGTTTAAACGGGTTTTGAATGCCATTGTAGTGAAGTTTAAATGTTTTGAAAAATGAAATGAATTGCGGTTGGCGGTTAGCGTGGGGCGAAGAGCATGGTGATTAGTGTTAGGCGTTTTAAACCTTACACCTTCTACCTAACTAAGCATTGGGCTTGGCGCATGGCGGTTGGCGTTTAAATGCCCTAAACCTTACACCTTCTACCTAACTAAGCATTGGGCTTGGCGTGTGGCGGTTGGCGTTTAAATGCCCTAAACCTTACACCTTCTACCCTCAACCTTAGACTAAGCTTTTGGCCAATCGTTAACATGCTCGGCGCTTCCTAATTTAAGCTTGCGGGCAGAAATCTGGAACTTAAGCGTCATCGCGTGATCGCCAACAATGTTGATCCCTTCGGAATATTTAACAATGTAACCGTCTTCGAAATTAACTTCTTTCATTTTGGCATCTTCCTCTGTTTTCTTGATCAGAAGGGTTCCTGTAATAGGTTTGTACTGGTTGTTTACCATCGCCTCGATTATTGAGGTGTCTTCTGTTGATTCGATCTCAATGTCGATGGTACCGCCGTAAACTCCGGAAGAAGGTCTTCCTTTAGCATCTACATCACGGTTTAATGCATAGGCACAGTGAAGCACATCGTACTCCTTGCCCGAAAAGTTTAATCTAGCTTTGAAAGCCATAAGTTTAAAATTTAAAGGTTAAAAATTTGGTTAAGGTTGCTGCAGCTACCGCTTTTCCTAAACCAAATATCAGGCCAACAAATACACTATACCATTGATTAACAACCAATAAATCTTAAATAAAAGAACGAAAATTGCACAAAAATCAGCTTAAAACCATGCTAGAACTAATATTTTAGGTTTTCAATAAATGTGGAAAAATTATCTGCCATGAAGTTATAGGTATACAATAATGTAAGAAATAAGTATAAAAATATATACAAAATTTAGGCGGCAGGTGTTAACTAAACCTCATAGCAGCGAACATGCTTTGATTTTTTCTAAGCGTTTGAAAATCTAGTTCATTCATTTTTTTAGAAAAGCAAAGCCTGTGGCTCTTTTTTGTGTCAGTCCCGCCACATGCTCATACGCCTGCAGGCCTTAGGCACATGGCCGGTATCCGCTGTGTCGGGTTTAGAAATTGAGTTTAATGCACAGATTGAAGTTAGCTAAACCCGGTAGCAGCGAACACGAACCCGATTTTTTCTATCGGGAGCGTAAAGCGGATAACGGAACTTTCGGAACCGATTGAAACAGCACCCTGATTTTCAAAGTGTAAAAATAAGACTGGTGAGGTTAGATATCAAATTTGAGACCTAAAAACCGGTTGACAGCCATTATCCTTTAATGTAAAGAGGCTGTATCATAAATTGTATTCAATCGAATGTTATGTTGAGCCCAGCCTGTACTGAGCGACGAAGTATCGAAACGCCTTGTAAAACATTTAAAACAGGCCCTTCGATAAGCTACCATTGACAGACTTCAATAGAAAGGTCGTCATTCTCGCGCAGGCGGGAATCTTAAAGCGTATTGCATTACGATTCCCAATCAAGTTGGGAATGACGATTCCACGCAATATATTAATTTATTAAAATCCACTGTCATTCATATTGATTTTTATAAAATAAATTATCTCTCAGGATGACAATTCTATATTGATGAGACAACTAACCCTCTTGTTCTTTTTTATTAATCAAAAAGTAAACAGGCACCCCCAGCAAAACAATTATTAGCCCTGGCCAGGTATATTGTTGTTTATAAATTAAAAGCAAAATGCAAAATGCTGCACCGATTAATAAGTAAATAATTGGCGTAACCGGATATAACCAGGTTTTGTAAGGTCTTTCTAAACCAGGTTGTTTTATTCTTAAATAAATAACACCAAAAACAGTAATCATATAAAAGAGCACAATAACAAAGGAGATCATATCTAAAAGATTACCATATTGCCCACTCAAACATAAAGCAGATGCCCAAATGCCCTGCATCCAAAGTGATCTTTCAGGAACACCGTTTTTATTGTTTTTAAGTGCTGCTTTAAAAAACATTCCATCTTTCGCCATGGTTTGAAACACCCTTGCCCCTGCCAATACAATTCCATTAACACAACCGAAAGTAGAAATCATTACCAGCAAAGCAATGATGATTGTGCCAACCCCACTACCAAAAATTTGTTCTGATGCCGCAACAGCAACCCGATCATTTAAGGCAAAAGCAATACTATCCCGGTTTAAGGTATTGAGATAGATAAAATTAACCAATAAATAAAGAATCATTACCGCTGAGGTACCCAAAACCATAGAACGCACTACATTCCTTTTAGGGTTTTCGATTTCACCTGAAACAAAAGTTACGTTTTCCCAGGCAACGCTCGAAAATACAGAGCCTACCATTGCAGCTGCAATTCCGCCCATTATGGTCATTCCGGAGATAGATTCCCATCCCGATTTAAGCAAATTGCCGCTTGGATCTGTTTTAAGATTATTGAAGGCGTGCCAGCCAAAGCTCATGTTTCCTGTCCAAAAACTGTTTTTCACCAAAAGAAAGCCTAAAATAATCAAGCCAATTAAAGCGACAATTTTAGAACCTGTAAAAATATTTTGCAAAATTTTGCCGCCCTCAACACCTTTTGTATTGATATAAGTTAAAAGCAAAATTACTCCGATAGCCAAAATCTGAATCCAGGTAATTTTATAACCGCCGCTTTGGAAAATTGGAGCAGCATCATTTAATGCAGGGATGAGGTAAGCCGTAAATTTACCAAAAGCAACAGCAACAGCCGCTATAGTTCCGGTTTGAATTACAGTAAACAAGCCCCAGCCATAAAGAAACCCCATCATTTTACCGAAAATCTCTTTCAGATAGGTGTATTGCCCACCCGCCTTTGGAAACATAGAAGAAAGTTCTCCATAAGAAATTGCGGCTGCAACGGTCATTACGCCGGTGATTATCCACACTACAATTAGCCAATAACCAGAACCTAAATTCCTCATGATATCGGCACTAACAATAAAGATACCGCTTCCGATCATTGAACCCATTACCAACATTGTGGCATCAAACAGGCTTAACTTTCTTTTAGAAGGTGCATCTTCTTTTTCAATTTTCATTTTTTAGTTTGGTTTAGTTTGTGGCTAATTTATTTAAAAAAAAGAAATTGTAAGATATTATTTTATGATGACAAAATTTTATTCACAGGTGCTGTAAAATTTTAACCACAAAAATATTTTGTTATCTTGCTAGTGTTGCTAGCGAAGAGTTTGGAGCAGAGCGTTTAGCTAGAGGCGTTGGGAGACAATTAACCGATTTAAACAATTAACCAGTTAACCCAATTACAAAATGACCAGGTATCAATAACCAATCTGCAATGACCATTGAACTAATGACTAATGAACCATTGAACTAAATAAACAACTAACCAAATATAAAAACCAATTATTAACTATGGAATTTTTACAAAACAATTTAATTTACTGTATCCCGGCGCTGGGCCTTGTTGGGATTATAGTTATGATGATTAAAAGCGCCTGGGTAAACAAGCAGGATGCAGGTGATGAAAACATGCAGGAACTTGCTGGCTACATAGCTGATGGTGCTATGGCTTTTTTAAAAGCTGAATGGAGGGTATTGAGTATTTTCGCTGTTTTTACAGCTGCACTCCTGGCCTACTCAGGAACAATTACTGAAATAAATGGCATTCCGATGCATTCGAGCTGGATTATCTCCATCTCTTTCCTAATTGGAGCAGTATTTTCTGCAACTGCAGGTTATATCGGCATGAAATCGGCCACTAAAGCCAATGTACGAACCACTCAGGCCGCCAGAACGAGTTTAAAACAAGCCTTAAAAGTTTCTTTTACCGGAGGTACGGTAATGGGCTTGGGTGTTGCCGGACTAGCTGTTTTAGGTTTAGGTGGTTTGTTTATTATATTTCTTAAGCATTTCAACGTTGTTTCGGTTAACAGTACTGAAATGAAAACTGCAATAGAAGTTTTAACCGGGTTCTCTTTGGGTGCCGAATCTATTGCCTTATTTGCCCGTGTTGGCGGTGGTATCTATACCAAGGCAGCAGATGTTGGTGCCGATTTGGTGGGAAAAGTTGAGGCTGGTATTCCTGAAGATGATGTGCGCAACCCTGCTACCATTGCCGATAACGTGGGCGATAACGTGGGTGATGTTGCCGGTATGGGCGCCGATTTATTCGGCTCGTACGTAGCCACTATTTTGGCTACAATGGTTTTAGGACAAGAGATTGATGTAAAAGATAATTTTGGAGGAATGTCTCCCATCCTTCTACCCATGGTAATCTGTGGCATGGGCATTATATTTTCGATTATCGGAACCTGGTTTGTCACCATTAAAGATGATAAATCAAATGTTCAAAATGCGTTGAACCTGGGTAACTGGTCTTCAATTGTGATTACAGCCGTGGCTTCATTCTTTATTGTGAAATGGATGCTGCCTGAAACGCTTAAACTTCGTGGATATGAATTCTCGAGCATCAATGTATTTTATGCCATTATGGTGGGTTTGGTAGTGGGTACAATTATGAGTATCGTAACCGAATATTTCACCGCAATGGGCAAAGGACCTGTAAATTCCATTATTCAACAATCTTCAACCGGGCATGCTACCAATATTATTGCAGGTTTAGCTGTTGGGATGAAATCTACCGTAATCCCTATCCTGGTATTGGCAGGTGGAATTATGGCTTCCTATCATTTCGCCGGTTTGTATGGTGTTGCTATTGCCGCAGCCGGAATGATGGCAACCACAGCCATGCAGCTGGCAATAGATGCTTTCGGACCGATTGCGGATAATGCCGGAGGCATTGCCGAAATGAGCCAGTTACCTCCCGAAGTTCGCGAACGTACCGATAATTTAGACGCTGTGGGTAACACCACCGCCGCAACAGGTAAAGGTTTTGCCATTGCATCAGCTGCTTTAACCTCTCTGGCTTTATTTGCTGCCTTTGTTGGCATTGCAGGCATCTCTGCAATTGATATCTATAAAGCACCTGTTCTGGCAGGTTTATTTGTTGGCGGAATGATCCCTTTTATTTTCTCTGCTTTATGTATTCAGGCGGTTGGTAAAGCCGCGATGGATATGGTGCAGGAAGTGCGTCGCCAGTTTAGGGAAATCCCCGGTATTATGGAATACAAAGCTAAACCTGAATACGAAAAGTGTGTGGCCATTTCTACCAAAGCTTCTATCCGTGAAATGATGATGCCTGGTGCTATTGCTTTAATAACCCCCGTAATTGTGGGCTTTACCTTTGGACCAGAAGTTTTAGGCGGTTTATTGGCCGGTGTTACCGTAACTGGTGTATTGATGGGAATTTTCCAGAGCAATGCCGGCGGTGCATGGGATAATGCTAAAAAATCTTTTGAACAGGGTGTAATGATTAACGGAGAAATGCACTATAAAAAATCAGAACCACATAAAGCTTCTGTAACCGGAGATACTGTTGGTGATCCTTTTAAAGATACTTCAGGCCCTTCGATGAACATTTTGATCAAATTAATGTCTATCGTTTCACTAGTTATTGCTCCTTACATCGCAGTTAAGGCAATTGCAGGCGAACACCGTACAGAAGTTCGTAAAGAAATCAGAATTGAGCAAAAAACCGATGGTTTGGGCAACACAAAAACAGATACTTTAATCAATACAACCGATACTTTAGCGCATTAGTTGTAAAAACCTGGATAGAAAAAGTATAAAAGGGATTTTTAACTTAAATCCCTTTTACATTTTCGTAATTTTTATTTAGGTTTGGAGCTGAAATAATCTAAACAAAAACTAAAATATGGGTTTATTTACTAAGAAGCCAATGCATTTGCTGCTAGAAGAAGCAGGAGATTCAGCCAAAGGCTTAAAGCGTACACTTAGCGCCGGTGCATTAGTGGCATTGGGTGTGGGCGCAATTATTGGTGCTGGTCTATTTGTTAGAACAGCAGCTGCTGCTGCACAAAACGCCGGGCCATCTGTTACTATCGGCTTTATTATTGCTGCAATAGGTTGTGCATTAGCCGGTTTATGCTACGCAGAATTATCATCATCTATTCCGATTTCAGGTAGTGCTTACACTTACACTTATGCCACCATGGGCGAGCTTATGGCCTGGGTAATTGGCTGGGATTTGGTGTTGGAATATGCCGTTGGAGCTGCAACAGTAGGTATTGCCTGGAGCGAATACTTAAATAAATTACTGGTTGAGGTATTGCATACTTCGCCCATACCGTATGAGTGGTGCCACTCCCCCTTCCAATCGCACCCTGATGGAACCGTAAATGGTATAATCAATCTTCCTGCATTATTTATTGTAGCTTTATTGAGCTTACTTTTAATTAAAGGAACATCAGAATCTGCTTTTGTAAACGGAATAATCGTAATCACAAAAGTAGGTATCGTAATCCTGATCATTATATTGGGTTGGGGCTTTATACACGAAGCCAATCACCATCCATATATTCCAAAAGCGACTACATATGTAGATCATGCAGGTATCAGCCATAGTTTTGGTGGTTTCTGGGGTGTTATTGGTGCTGCAGGAACCGTGTTTTTCGCGTTTATCGGCTTTGATGCCGTGAGTACCGCAGCACAAGAGACTAAAAACCCTAAAACTGCAATGCCAATCGGTATCTTAGGTTCATTAGCAGTATGTACTGTTTTATACATCTTATTTGCACACGTTTTAACAGGTATCGCTCCGGTTGAGTTCTTCAGAACCAAAGGTGGTGAGGCATCAGTTGTAGCTGCAATCAGTGAATATATGACAGGCTATAGCTGGTTAGCCAAATTGGTTACCGTAGCTATCTTAGCAGGTTTCTCTTCTGTAATCCTGGTAATGTTATTAGGCCAAAGCCGTGTATTTTATTCCATGAGTAAAGATGGTTTATTGCCAAAAATGTTCAGCGAATTACACCCTAAATTTAAAACGCCTTATAAAGCAAATTTAGTGATCTTGGTAATTGTAGGTCTGTTTGCTGCATTTATCCCAGGTGATGTAGTGGGCGATATGACCAGTATCGGTACTTTATTTGCCTTTATGTTGGTTTGTATTGCGGTAATTATCTTAAGAAAAACTGATCCTGATCTTCCACGTCAGTTCAGAACACCTTGGGTGCCATTAATTCCAATTTTGGGTGTAGTTGCCTGTGGCTTAATGATTCTTGGTTTAGGTTGGACAAACTGGTTAAGATTATTTGGCTGGTTGGCTTTAGGCTTTATCATTTACTTCGGATACAGTAAAAAGAATTCACATTTGAAAGACGCTAAATAAGCTATATTTTTCAAAAAAATTAAAGCCCCGATTTAAAGTCGGGGCTTTTTTTTATGTTAAATAATTGTTAATAAAACTACCTTTGCAGAAAATTGATAAGATGTACCGCAATTCTGCTAAAATTAAGAGCGCTTATTTCTCTTTAACTGTTGTTTTACTATTCATATCCACATTAGGTTATGCACAAAGAACAATTAACGATGTAATGGATTCTACAACGGTAAACCATTTGCTTATTATTTCAAAGAAATATGGCTCATTATCGTTTAGTGGATACTTACAGCCACAATTTCAGGTTGCGCAATCAAACGGCACACAGGCAGAATACCAGGGAGGGAATTTTGGCGAATTTACCAATAACCGGTTCAGATTGAGGAGAGGTCGCTTAAGAGCCGATTACATGATGCTCACAGAAGATGGGAGTCCTTCTACCTATTTTGTACTTCAGTTTGACGGTACGGAACAAGGTGTGGCCATCCGCGATTTCTGGGGACGTTATTACGAAAACAAATGGAAGATACTGGCAGTAACGCTGGGTCTTTCTGGCCGTCCGTTTGGAAATGAACTGCAGTTGTCTTCTTCTGTCAGGGAAGCACCAGAGCGTGGACGGATGTCGCAAATTTTAATGAAAACAGAACGTGATCTTGGGGTTACTTTTACCCTAAATCCGCGTTGGAAAGATGCTACACTTAAAAACTTTGTATTTGATGCCGGCATTTACAATGGGCAGGGTTTGGCCGGGGCAGGAGAATTCGACAATAGCAAAGATTTTATCTTCCGGTTAAGCCATAAAACTTATGCCTTTAATAAATTCACCATTGCAGGCGGTATCAGCACCTTACAAGGTGGTTTAAACCATCGTTTACCTGTTAGCTATAAAATGGACAGGAGTAGTGATCAATGGCGAATGGTAAAGGATTCATCCGCTTCAACAATTAATAAGGTAGCGCCAAGGAGATATTATGGTGCCGATATTCAGCTGGCTACAAAAACCAAAAGCTGGAAATCTGAGCTGAGGGCAGAAGTAATATCAGGCTTACAAACAGGCACTTCAACAACCTCAACCACACCGGGCTCTTATCCTGTTGATAGTAAATCGGTAGCGCTACCCTATTATACCAGAACTTTTAATGGTGCATACCTTACGTTTGTACAAACTTTAAGCAGCACCGATAACCAGCTAATTTTAAAATACGATCGATACGATCCAAACGCAAAAGTAAAAGGGCTTGATATTTCCAGCGACCAGGGGCTATCTCCTGCCGATGTTCGTTTTGATACTTTTGGCTTTGGTTTTTTACACCACTTTAACCCACATTTTAAAGCAGTGCTTTATTATGATATCATTAAAAACGAATCGACTCAGATAAAAGATTATACGGCTGACAGAAAAGATAATGTGCTTACGTTAAGAACACAGTTCTATTTCTAATAAATAATCACACAATTGAGGAATTGATACAAATTCCGCTACCTTTGCGTAAAATTGCGCTGCTATGAAATTCGATTTTATGACGTTCAACTTAAGCCAGATCATATCAACAACGATGGTGCTCTTTGCGATTATCGATATTTTAGGCGCCATTCCGGTTGTAATCGAATTACGCAGAAAAGCAGGACATATCGAATCGGAAAAAGCATCACTGGTGGCAGCAGGTTTAATGATCCTTTTTTTGTTCGTTGGCGAATCGCTATTAAAGGTAATCGGATTAGATGTAGAATCTTTCGCTATTGCAGGCTCATTTGTAATCTTTTTTATCGCCATGGAGATGGTATTGGGATTAACCATTTTTAAAGAAGAAGCACCAGAAACGGTATCCATTGTTCCATTGGCTTTTCCTTTAATTGCCGGAGCCGGAACAATGACTACTCTACTTTCATTAAAAACAGAATACCATACCCAGAATATATTGGTGGGCATTATACTCAACATGTTGTTCGTTTATTTTGTCTTAAAAAACACCAACAGGCTGGAAAAACTTTTCGGAAAATCAGGCTTAAACATCTTACGTAAAGCCTTTGGCGTAATTTTATTGGCCATAGCGATTAAGTTGTTCAGAAATAATACAGGGCTTTAGGGGGATGGAAGAGGTGAGACGGAAAATGGACGATGTAGCTTCGTTTTTTACATTACACGCCAGGTCGTCATTGCGAGGCACGAAGCAATCTTAATGTGATCGCTACTTGTTATAGTTGTATTGACGATCACTCTATTAAATGACAATCCTCCAATCAACCTGTAACAATAATTCCGTATATTCATCTAAATATTAAAGCTTACATCATGAACAGCTTTGAAGAATATACCTTAATTATTGGAGCCATCGCCGTTTTGGTAGAGGCAGTGAAATACGTCAAAAGGAATTTCAGATCCTGGTTTGAGCATACTTAGTATGTATGCATTTAATCGTAATTTAAGCTTATTGCATTACGATTCCCAATCAAGTTGGGAATGACGATCAACTGAATAATCTTTCTAAAAAATAAGCCTATTGATCTTGAAATCCTAAAATCCTGATTAATCCTGGCTCCTCTTAATCAACCTTGCCACAAACATCGTATCGGCATTATTCTCATAACCTTTTATCAGTTCCATCTTTTCCAATTCTAATGGAAGTGTATCGAGTATATGCTGCACAACAGCTTCATTTTCTTGCGCAAAAGCTGAACAGGTAATGTAAATTAAAGGTTTACCTGGTTTTAAGTATTTTACCACGTTCTGTACAATGCCCTTTTGGATGGTTGCAAACTGATTGATTTTACGTTCTTCGAAAAAAGTAAGCATTTCTGGTGTTCTTCCCCAGGTCCCTGAACCTGTACAAGGCGCGTCTAAAATAATTCCGTCAAACTGATAATGGTGCAAAACCTGATCGTTGTTCTGCAAAAGATCCAGTTCTTTTTTATGGTATTTTTTAATGCCAGCCAATCGAAAACGTTCATCTAAATTTAAGAGCACACTTTCTCTCAGATCAGAAACCAAAAGCTCGATAACAGGCTCCAAACTATGAAGAAGTAAGGTCTTTCCGCCCGATGCGGCGCAGCAGTCCCACCATTTATCCCATTTATCAGGCTTAAAATATAAGCCAGTGTGTTGTGAGGATAAATCCTGAACCTGGTAACTTCCCTCATTTAAAATGTTTTCAAGTTTGGTTCCATTAGGTAAAGCCAGGGCGGTATCGGTAATCGCTTTAACCACAATATTTTCAGCTTCTAATTTAGAGCTAATTGCCGCAGCATCTTCAGCTTTCACCCGGATAAACAGATCGGGCTGTTTAAAGAAAGAGGTAAAAAATGCTTCTTTATCAATACCGCCAGAAAGTGCTGCATGGAAAGGATAAACATCTTCCAGATTAAAATCGGGGTATTTAACTTTAATCAGTGCTAATTTTTCCTCAAGCGGTGAATTAATGCTTTCCTTTAAATCCGGTAAATTCTTCTCCACCAGCAAGCTTAAAGTATCGTGACACAGAAAATCTGCAATACTCAAACGGACTTCATGATGAAGCGTTGGTAAAGCTTTTCCTAATCTAAAAAAGCTATAAATATGCCGGGTAGCCCATCTCCTGTCTGACGAGCCCATTTGCTTATGCTGTTTAAAATAAGCGGGCAGAAAACGATGTAAGGGCAAACTTCCATCATAACTATTTAAAATCTGTTCAAAGGCTCTTAACTGATGATCTGCTCTCATGCAATAATTAAAATGGAAGAAAATGATAGATTACTCAACTGGGCTTAAAGCAAAGTTTTTAAACTTCAACAGCATTAAACTGGTGTTAATATAGCCTAATTTTTCGTCATGGATAAATGAAAAATTATTATGCAGCCCTTTGTACCTATCCTTTACAATATAATCTCTGTAATCCTCGCCGTAAGTTACCAGTAGTTTGCCAAAATAATAGCCAACATCGAATCCTTTAAAAGCATATTCGCCAGGCTCGAAACCATATTTATAACGGTATTTTTTAATAAAAGTGACCACTGCACTATTTTTATAGTCTATTTTGTAAGATGAACTGATGATGGTATTCAGATCCTGCAGTTTATCAGTAGGGTAATTCTGTTTAACCCAGTTCGGGTGCCCAAAAAGTGAGATATTATATCCACCTGCCGGAAGATGTTTTAATTTATACAGTTTTTCGATAGTAGGGAGCACAAAAGCACGGTCGGAAGAGGTAAGTACCACGGCATATTGTTTGCCTTTGATCATCCTTGTTTCAAAGGTATAGACCGAAGCATACTCCTGCACAATAAATTTGGTATTGGTTTGAAGATAGTTCCTTATAGGTGCTGCAAATTGCTCGTCTTCCGTTTTTTTAGGATTAATCAATATCACTATTGTATTAGCGGGATTGTAATTTTTAGCCAGATAGGTTGCGATCTTTTTACCATGTAAGCCAATATTATTTACAATCGACACCAGATTAGGATTGTTAAATTCAGTAGGTTCGGATGCAGCCAATGGAGATACAATGATTGCATTATTTTCTTTGGCATAATTAGAAATAAACTTTAATCCCTCAGGAAAAACCGGGCCAATGATTAAATTGCTTTGTTTAAAACGCTCATTTCTGTACAAGAGCGATATATGTGCATTGTCATCCTCTGTATCAAAAACATTTAGTTTAAAATTTAAACCCAGGGCCGCGGCAGAATCCAACCCCAATTTAAAGCCCTGATAAAAATCGATAGGCATCGCGTATTTCTCGATATCGGCTTTTGTGGCTGTTTTTAATTTCAGCTCGTTCAATTTAAAGGGAACAAGCAGGGAAACACTTGCCTGCGAAAACTTTTTGACTGGCTTTTTATCTGCAGGTTTCTCTTTTTCATCTGGTTTACTCTTTTCGGGCTTGGGTGTCCTGATTTTAGGCGAACAAGCACCCAAAACTATCGTAAACAAAACCAGCAATCCATAAACCTTCTTGAAATTCATACCTATCATTTTTAACAAAATATGCTAGCAAAGTTTATTCCACCTTGCTAGCATCACATTTATTTATGCAGTTTGGACTCCAAACTGAAAACTCACAACTGAATTATTCCCACTCGATCGTTGCAGGTGGTTTAGAGCTGATATCATATACCACTCTATTGATCCCTTTAACTTTATTGATAATTTCGTTAGAAATTTTAGCCAGTACCGGGTAAGGTAAGTGACACCAGTCTGCGGTCATACCATCAAGTGATTCTACCGCTCTCAGTGCAATTACATTTTCGTAGGTACGTTCATCGCCCATCACCCCTACCGATCTTACGGGCAAAAAGATGGCTCCGGCCTGCCATACCTGATCATATAAACCTGCTTCTTTTAAATTGTCGATATAAATTTTATCAGCATCTTGCAAAATGGCTACTTTTTCAGGAGTAACCTCGCCAATAATACGGATACCTAAGCCTGGCCCTGGAAATGGGTGACGACCCAGGATAAACGATTCTAAGCCTAAAGCAGTACCTACTCTTCTCACTTCATCTTTAAATAAAGTTTTAAGGGGTTCAACTACTTTTAATTTCATAAAATCCGGCAAACCGCCTACATTATGGTGCGATTTAATGGTTGCTGATGGCCCTTTAACCGAAACTGACTCAATAATGTCCGGGTAAATTGTACCTTGTGCCAACCACTTCACATCCTGAATCAGGTGAGATTCTTCATCGAAAACTTCGATAAACACACGACCTATAATTTTACGCTTTGTTTCCGGATCTTCTACTCCGGCTAACTGCCCCAGGAACTTATCCTTTGCATCAACCCCTTTAATGTTTAAGCCAAAATCTTTATACTGCTCTAAAACACTTTCATATTCATTTTTACGCAATAAACCATTATCAACGAATATACAGTGTAGGTTTGTACCGATGGCTTTATGCAAAAGTACCGCAGCAACACTGCTATCAACACCACCTGAAAGCGCCAGAACCACTTTATCATTACCAACAGTCGCTTTAATATCAGCAATTGTGGTTTCAACAAATGCAGCAGAAGTCCAGTCCTGGCTACATCCGCAAATATCAACCAGGAAGTTTTCTAAAAGGATTTTCCCATCAATACTGTGCGTTACCTCAGGGTGAAACTGGATAGCATAAGTATCAGAATCTTTAATGTGATACGCCGCTACTTTTACACTATCTGTACTGGCAATCAGTTCAAAGTTTTCAGGAATATCGGTAATGGTATCGCCATGGCTCATCCAAACTTGAGAATCGATGTTGATGCCTTTGAATAGTTTATTCTCCTGATTTACAAAATTCAGGTTAGCACGGCCATACTCGCGTGTTGAAGATGGCTGAACCGCACCACCAGAATGTTGGGCAATATATTGTGCACCATAACAAACAGCCAGTAAAGGAAATTTTAAATGGTATTTTGATAGATCAATTTGAGGTGCGTCTTCCTGGCGAACAGAGTATGGGCTACCTGAAAAGATAACACCTTTTACGTCCTCGGTAATCTCTGGAAGATTGTTATATGGATATATTTCACAGTAAATATTTAGTTCGCGAACCCTACGAGCGATGAGTTGTGTAAATTGCGAACCAAAATCGACGATAATGATTTTTTCTTGCATCCGCAAAGGTACCAATTAGATATGAGATTTGAGAGGGGAGATTTGAGATTTTTGAAGGAAAAAGTCCGGAGTCGCTAGTCCAGAGTCTGAAGTCAATTAAGCGATTTAAACAATTAACCGGTTAACCTGTATACAACTTGCAGGTACTAATGAACCAATGACAAATGAACCAATGAACCGCTAAGATTCGATCAAAATTACCTCTACCCCAAACTTCCTCAAAAAGTCAACACCTTCATCACTAGGCAAACCTTTATAAGCTGCATAAGACTTAGAGTAATATACCAGTTTAATACCAGATGATAAAATTAGCCGGGCGCAGGCAATACAAGGCGACAAAGTAGTGTATAAAGTACATCCTTCTATTTTAGAACCATTTTTAGAAGCATATAGGATCGCATTCTCCTCAGCGTGTAAGGCTAACGAGCAGCTCCCCTTACTATCGCGTGCGCAACCATGCTCTGGCCATTCCTCATCACAATTGTGCGTACCGGCTGGTGGCCCATTGTAGCCAATAGAAATAATGCGGGTATCTTTTGTTAATACTGCACCAACATGCGCACGTACACAATGCGAACGGGCTGCCAAATCGGTGGCAAGGTTCATAAATATCGAATCGAAACTTGGTTTATCTGCCATATAGAAATCAAAAAAGCCACAAAGAAATAAATCTCTGTGGCTGCAAAATTACTTTATTAAAAATTAATGTCCGCCAGAAATTTTCTGGTCGAAGTTAATCCCTTGTGATCTTAATATTGATGCCACTTTCCAGGCATAAAATGCCAGGTAGGCAAAACAGATGATCCCTACGATGTAACTGTGTTGAATACCTGTAAATTCTGATACTGCACCCTGTGCCCAGCTAATAATCCCACCACCCATAATCATCATAATCAGGAAGCTACTTCCCTGACTGGTGTGTTTACCTAAACCACTTACGGCCAAGGTAAAAATACAAGGCCATAAAGTGCTACAGAATAAACCTACACTGGTAATGGCATAAACACTTACCATTCCTTTGGTAAACATTCCGATTAACAACGCAGTAATACCTATTGCCGAAAAGATGAGTAACATACGTGCCGGATTACCCTTACTTGCCATATCTGCAGCAATTAATACTAAGATGATTAAGCCATATATATAAAACGGAGCCAGGTCATGTTTCGCAATAGCATTTACGGCTAAAAAGATACCAAACGCCAAATAAGGCGCAATAAATCTTAGCACTTTTTGTGTGCTCACGTTATCTGTAAAAGCCTCAACAGCACCTGTCCAACGTCCAATCATCATACTTGCCCAATATAAAGAGATATAAGGAGCAATATCTTTAATGGCAAAACCAAGATCTTTTTCCATGTAAGCAGGCAAATTACTTGCGGTTGATACCTCAACACCTACATAAACAAATATGGCAATCATACCCAAAACCAATTGTGGATATTGCAAAGCTGATCCCTTAATCGATTTAGTATCATCTGCTGACGCTTCAACCAAAGCAGGTCTATCAGGCAACGATGACATTTTTAAGAAAATTGCCACTGCAATAAAAGCTACTCCCAATATTAAATAAGGAATTTTAACACTTTCTACACTGATGTTCGTATTTGCATTTGCAGCAGAACCAAAAATGGCGAAACTTACAATCAGTGGTCCAATGGTTGTACCAAAGTTATTAATACCACCGGCAAGTGTTAAGCGTTGTGAGCCTGTTTTAATTGGCCCTAATGCAATAGCTAATGGATTTGCAACAGTTTGCTGTAAGGAGAAACCTAATGCTACAATAAATAAACCAGAAAGCATTAAAGGAAATGAATGCAGGTTTGCTGCAGGATAAAATAATAAGGTTCCAAGTGCAGAAATAACCAAACCTAGTGCCAGCGAATTTTTGTAGCCCAATTTGTTTACTATATCTTGCCCCATGATAACAGAAATACCATTATATATTAAGGCGCCCACGGTATAGGCAATGTAAAATGCCAATGAAACCAATTGGCTTTCGGCCTGAGATAAATCAAAAGCCTTTTTAAATACGGGTATGAGAATGTCATTACTGGCGGCAACAAAGCCCCAAAAGAAGAATACAGTGACCAGTGGGATAAATTGCGCCCACTTGGTTTGTGTTTGTTCTGAATTCATATTATAAATCTAGTTTTAATGGGGCTAAACATAAATAAAAAAAACTAATAACCAGTATTTTTTATGCAACCTATGCAACAAAAATAAATGTTAAATGTTTAGGTATAAAGTTGCATATTCGCATATTCTAAACAACACAATGCATGTTTGAAGCCATATTACTAGGTATAGGAGCAGGGATTATTTCGTCGTTTTTAACAGGGCCGGTTTTTTTTGCAATGATTAAAACCAGCATAGAAAGGGGCTTCAAAGCTGGTTTCTCTTTAGCCGTTGGTGTAATTATTAGCGATGTAGTCTTAATCGGCCTGGTTCTTTTTGGTAGCCAGTTTGTTGATTATAAAGCCGAATTTGACAAATACGTTGGCAGTATCGGGGGTATATTTTTACTTGCAGTTGGTATTTATTACCTGGTTTCTAAGATCACCGTAAATTACGATAGCACCACACTACAAAAAGTGAGTAAAAGGGGTTATGTGCTCAAAGGTTTTTTAATGTGCATCCTCACGCCTTCCACCCTCATGTTCTGGATTATTGTGAGTGGTATTATTTCAGTTAAGCTCAACAACATGCTTAACGAAAAACTAGTATGCTTTTTTATTGCAATGGCCACCCAATTGGGCATAGATGGCGCAAAGAGCTTCTACTCTAGTAAACTCCGTTATAAAATCAAAGAAGATGCATTAAAAAAATTAAATAAAATTGCAGGCGTAGTCATTATCTTCTTTGCCTTCTGGCTGATCATTAAAACTTATCTGAAGTTTTACGCATAATATATTGTATTCCAAGTTAAGGTCTGCTTAGGTGGTCAAATATTTTTAGAAAAGCAGGTGCAGTACAACTATTATTGTTAGTCCTGCCAATGCTGCAAGTCCTCGGCAAATGAAGAATTTGCCTCCGGGCTTTCCGCTAATGTCAGGTTTAGGTGGGAAATGCAGTGGTAAAAATCTAAATAGCGAAGTATCGTCATCTCGACCGTAGCGGAGAGATCTTTTAATATAGTCTAAAGATCTCTCCACTACGCGTTGCTTCGGTCGAGATGACGATTTCCTCCCGCCGTGGTTCGTGTCCTCACGAACCGCTAAAAGCGTCAACCTTCACCTCTAACATCAGCGATTGTGCCTTATGGTTAAAAGTTTTGAAAAGCAGTTGTATTGCTACTATTAAGCGTCACTCCTGCCAATGCTGCAAGTCCTCAGCAAATGAAGAATTTGCCTCCGGGCTTTCCGCGAATGTCAGGTTTAGGTAGGGAAAATGCGGTGGTATTAATGGAAGATGAAAACCTTCTTTGTACCTCCGTACCTTAGTGGTAAAACCTAAAAGTATTATTACTTTGTAATCATGCTATTCTCTCCCCCACCGTGGTTCGTGTCCTCACGAACCGCTAAAAGCATCAACCTTCACCTCTAACATCAGCGATTGTGCCTTATGGTTAAAAGTTTTGAAAAGCAGTTGTATTGCTACTATTAAGCGTCACTCCTGCCAATGCTGCAAGTCCTCAGCAAATGAAGGATTTGCCTCCGGGCTTTCCGCGAATGTCAGGTTTAGGTAGGAAAATGCAGTGGTATTAATGGAAGATGAGAACCTTCTTTGTGCCTCCGTGCCTTAGTGGTAAAAAAAATACCCTTGGTTTATCACCATGATCGGAGCCTAAAGGCTTTTCTTTCTCTGAGCAAACTCAGTGCACTCGGTGGTAAAATAATAATGAGCGCAAAAAAATAGCCCATATTACTATGAGCTATTTGTTATTCTTGTCCCTTTTAAGAGATTTAGGGGCTAATAAGCCCTTTGATTATTTCCTTCTTTCCAGTTCACAAAAGCTTTATTAACCACTTTGTTACCGCCTGGCGTAGGGTAATTTCCTGAGAAATACCAATCACCTTTGTTTTTCGGACAAGCCTCATGCAGGTTCTCTAAACTTTGGTAAATTACTTCAACCTCAGCAACAGTACCTTTTGGGGTAATAATCTGTGCAATTTTAGCTGAGATTTCTTCAGGAGTAAAGGGTTTATAAATTTCCTTAACGTGGTTTACAATTTCCTCCTTAGGTAAAAGTAACGAAGCTTTACACTTGGTGTAAACATCTTCAATCACCTGCCACATCCCACGCTCGGTTAGCAACTGGATTGCAGCATCGAAAGCCACAAACTGCCCCATTCTGCTCATATCGATACCATAACAATCAGGGTAACGGATCTGAGGTGCAGAAGAAACAATAATGATTTTCTTAGGGTGTAAACGGTCCACAATTTTAATGATACTCTGCTTTAAAGTAGTACCACGAACGATCGAATCATCCAATGCGACTAAAGTATCCTGGTGGTTATTGATGATACCATAGGTAGTATCGTAAACGTGTGCCACCATTTCACTACGATCAGCATCCTGGGTAATAAACGTTCTTAGTTTTACATCCTTAACGGCCAGTTTTTCTACACGTGGCGCTAAAGATAACAGGTCTTCAAGCTGCTGATCTGTAAGTGTTTCTTTTTTATGTAAGAGGATATCTTTCTGGTGCCTGCGTACATATTGCTGAACACCATCAACCATTCCGAAAAACGCCACTTCTGCCGTATTTGGAATAAATGAGAATACTGTATTTTTTAAATCGTAATTAACAGCCTGAAGGATTTTATCGCTTAATAAACGACCTAACTGTTTACGCTCACGATAAATTTCAACATCACTTCCTTTTGAGAAATAGATGCGCTCGAACGAGCAGGATAACCTTTCAGTAGGCTCACGGAATTGCTCCATGCTTACCTCACCGTTTTTCTTAATGATTAAAGCATGACCCGGATCGATCTCTTTAACATCTTTAAACTGGATATTGAATGCAGTTTGTAAAGCAGGTCTTTCCGAAGCCGCTACCACAATCTCATCGTCATAATAATAATATGCCGGACGGATACCTGCCGGATCGCGCATAATGAAAGAATCGCCATTACCCACCATACCACAGATAGAATAACCTCCATCCCATGTTTTGGCCGAGCGGCGAAGAATATTCGCGATATCTAAATTATCAGATATTTTGTGTGTGATTGCAACGTTATCGTGCCCTTCTTTTTTATACTGATCGAAAAGCTCCTGGTTTTCATCATCTAAAAAGTGACCGATTTTTTCCAATACCGTAACGGTATCTGCTTTTTCTTTTGGATGCTGACCTAACTCGTACAATTGCTCCAATAACTCATCAACATTCGTCATGTTGAAGTTACCAGCAATGACCAGGTTACGTGTCATCCAGTTGTTTTGCCTTAAAAAAGGGTGGCAATTTTCGATGCTGTTTTTACCATGCGTACCATAACGCAAATGGCCCATTAACACCTCGCCGATAAAGCTTACGTTGTTTTTGAGCCATTCTGTATCCTGCATTAATTCAGGGGTGTTTTCCTGGATATCGACAAATTTGTTCTGTACATATTCGAAGATATCTGCTACCGCATTAGATGCCATGCTCCGGTATCGGCTAATGTACCTACTGCCCGGTTTCATATCCAGTTTAATGGTGGCAATACCTGCGCCATCCTGGCCCCGGTTATGCTGTTTCTCCATTAAAAGGTATAATTTGTTAAGGCCGTAAAGTGCTGTACCGTACTTTTGCTGGTAGTAAGAAAGTGGTTTTAACAGGCGAATAAAAGCGATTCCGCATTCGTGTTTTATCTGATCACTCATTGTGTGGGTTTGAAGCCGCAAAGTTATCCTTTTAAACCATTACAACCTAAACAAAAATGTTTTCTTTTGTCACAACGGGGTTAATTTGGAATCATACAACTTAACGTTATTTAGCAGTATTAAATAATTTAAAACAACAAGTTATTAAAAGGGTTAAAATTAAGTATTGCAGAAAAAGATGCAGTTGTTGCCTTTTTAGAAGTATTATCTTATCCTACAGTGATAACCAGGGTAGCGCAATTGCCACAGCAATTTAGATTGGAATATTGGGTTGGGAGTTTGGAATTTATGGACAAAAATTTGTTTACCCTTTCTTTACCAGTTGTTTACCCTTTCTGTACACCAAGTTAACCCCAGGGTTACCCCTTGGTTACCTATTCTTTACCTTTTGGTTACCTAAAAGGTAAAGCCAGGGTCTGCTTAAGGGCTTGCTTCGGTGAATAAGGGCCAATGCTGCCCACCAGCAGGTACGAAGCGTACCTGTCCAAGGATAGTCTTAAAATACATACTGTTTACATTGCCAGTTAACAATTTTCATTTGACAGATGGCAATTGGCCGTCAACAATCAAACAATCTGACAATTCAACAATCCATGTCCATCACATCTTATTTGATTTCAGCGCTTCTCCAAAAAAAACAGAGGCGTGTTCATCAAAAGCTGCAGGATCACCGCTGGTATAGAAATGTCTTTCTCCCTGTTTAGCTAATTTTTCTTCGATTTCAGGATGCCGCTTTAAATAATCGACTAAACTACCAGCTACAATCTCACCCTGCGTTAAAACGCTTATATGATCCGGAAATACTTTCTTCAGTTTAGGCATTAATAAAGGATAGTGTGTACAAGCCAATAACACACAATCAATAGCTGCAGATTGGCTCAATAACTGATCACAATATTCATTGATAAAAAAATCTGCTCCCGGCTCCAGGTGTTCGTTGTTTTCAATCAGCGGAACCCACATTGGACAGCTTTGCTGGAAAACCTTAATCTCAGGAAAAAATTTATTGATCTCTAAAAGATAAGATTGAGAATTAACCGTTCCCCTGGTTCCCATTACCCCAACTTGTTTTGTGATGGTATATCCATCAATAACCTCTGCCGTAGGCCTAATTACACCCAATACCCTTCTATCCGGATACTTAGCAGGAAGGTCTATCTGCTGGATTGTTCTGAGCGCTTTTGCCGATGCCGTATTGCAGGCCAGGATCACCAAATGGCATCCTTTAGCAAAAAGCCATTCTACGCATTCTAAAGTATATTTATAAATGGTCTCGAAAGAATGATCGCCATAAGGCGAACGGGCATTATCACCCAAATAGATGTAATTATAATCGGGCAATTTATCGGCAATAGAACGAAAAACTGTTAAGCCACCGTAACCTGAATCGAAAATACCTATTGGCGAAGCCTGCATTGTGTTGGAAGTTGAAATATTAGAAAGTTGTAAAGTTAGTTGAAAATTGGAATGTTATTGTTATTAGTGGCGTATAACTGATTTTTTTGACATACACTAGGGTCTTGCCTCGGCTCGCCGCCGCCGAAGGGCTCTTTCTTTTTGGCATCAAAAAGACCAGCGAAGCTAGCTTGAATGCAAATAAAGACATAAATACACATGAAAAAACAAAAAATGCCGGCTGAAAATTTATTCATTTGTTGTTTATAAATTCAGTTGCATTCATGAGGGCTTCGCCGTTTTCTTTCGAAGCTAGTAGGTTAGCTTGGACAGTGCAGCCCGAAAAATTTGTTAGGCCGGATTTAAGTAGAACGGGGATACCTTGCTATGGCCTAGCCAGATGGAAATGCGAAAGTAGTTAAATGATGTGGTGGCTTGTTTCGGGGTCTCACTTAAGTGAACATCAAGGATGCTGAAATGAATCCGATAGTTATCGGATCAGCATGAGGAAAATCCTAAAAACAAAAAAAGCGGAACTAAGTTAAACTTAATTCCGCTTTATACTTTGAACTGGTAAGGAGACTCTGGACTCCGAACTCACGACTCATGACTATTTCTTAGGTGCCGCCGGTTTTGCTGCAGTTGCAGTGATTCCTAATTTAGTTTTTACTGAAGCAGTAATATCATCACCACCTTCCCAGAAAACTAAATTGTTACCACCTTGTCCGTTTGCGATATCGAAAACGTAAGCTAAACCTTTTTCTTTAGCTACAGCAGAAATTGCAGTTGCAACTTTAGCCTGGATAGGTTGGAATAATTCACCTTGTTTAGTACCTATATCTTGTGAAGCTTTAGTACGCGCATCAGTAATGCGTTTTTCTAAATCCTGTAATTCCTGACCTGCAGCTTGTAATTCTTTACCTACTGATTCTTTGTTAGCTTCACTTAAAGTTTTTTGTTTAGCTTCTGCAGCAGACATTTTGCTTTGATATTCTTTGATCATTGCATCAATATCGGCTTGCTTTTGTTTACCTAAGGTTTCTAAAGTAGTTTGAGCTGCTTTAGCTTCAGGTAAATTTGCAAAAACCTCCTCTGAATTAATGTGACCCAATTTTTGTTGTGCACTTGCCATATTCGCTGTAAACAATAACCCTGCTGCTACAAAGAATACGTTAATTAACTTTCTCATCGTTTTATTTTACTTTTTTATTTTTTTCTAATTGTTTTCCTTCAAAAAATCAGGGGCGAATATACTAATTATTTACAGTCCCTGGTTTATAACCTAATTTTACAATTACATCATTACTAACGTCGTAACTGCTACTTGCATAAATCATCATTGTTGCTTCACTGCTCTTGTCAAAAATGAAGTCCAGATATTTTGATTTTGCAATCTGTTTAATAGCCTCGGCTACTTTATCCTGAATAGGCTTAATTAATTTTACCCTGCTTTGAAAAAGATCTCCATCGGGTCCAAACTTAGAACGTTGAAATTCTTTGGCTTGTTTTTCTTTTTCTATGATTTCGTTTTCACGTCTTTTGCGCATATCATCAGTTAACAAAACCTGATCCGCCTGATAAGCCTTGTACATCCTGTCAATTTCAGAAAAATTCTGATCAACCTGTTGTTGCCATTGTTTAGATGCTACATCTAACTGGCTGAGTGCCGATTTATATTCTGGCAAATGTTTCAAAATATACTCCGTGTCTACGTAAGCAAACTTCTGTGCAAAAGCACCAAAAGAAGTGCAAAGCAGGAATGCGATAAAAAGATACTTCTTCATTTGTGTGTGTGTTAATGATATAATAATAACCTAAGCTTTCTTTAAACTCCCATTGCAATGATTTATTGCATAATTAGTTAAATTTTTACTCTTTATCAATTAAAATCCACCTAATTGTTGTGCGATACTGAAAGTGAAGTTTTGCTTACCACCATCAGCTACTCCCGGGATCCTGTCAAATGCATGTCCGTAATCAATACCCAATAAACCAAATATAGGTAAGAAGATACGTGCACCTACACCAACTGATCTTCTCACGTTAAAAGGATTAAAATCGCCAAACCTGTTCCAGGTATTACCGGCTTCTGCAAAGGCTAAAACAAAGGCTGTAGCTTGCTGACTTGCTATAACCGGATAACGCGCCTCAATTACATATTTAGTATAAATAGGGCTACCAGATTGTTGTGCAATTCTTGGGTCAGAACCATTTGGAATAACGGTATTGTTTGCATAACCACGCATGGCGATTAATTCAGATCCCTGTAAGAAATCGAATCCCTGCATACCATCACCACCTAATTTGAAACGCTCAAATGCGGATTGACCTACTGCCTGGCTATATTGCCCTAAGAAACCGAATTGTGCCTGCGCCTTAACTACTAAGTTACCTGCAACACGTTGGTACCATTGCGAATCGAATTTCCATTTATGGTATTCGGTAAAACGGTATTTTTCTTTATCAGATGCGGTTGCATAATTCACTTTGTTGAACAGTGAATATGGTGGCGTTGCCTGAACAGTGAAACGGATGAATGATCCCGATTTAGGGAAGATTGGCGAATCTCTTGAATCGCGGCTAATTTCTTGTGATAAACTTAAGTTATAAGATGTACCTGAGCTAAATAAATAACCTGTATAGTTATTTAAGATATACTGTTGTAAACTCACTGCGTGGGTTAACTGGAAATAGTTATCCGGCCAGTTTAACCTTCTACCTAAACTAACGGTTACCCCGTTTAAACGGATTTTTTGAAATAGCGGATCACTGCTGCTGATACCGTTAGATTGTAATGAAGTAAATGCACTCACTCCAAAGCTTACCGGTTTCTCGCCACCAAACCAGGGTTGTGAGAATGAGAAACTATACGATTGGTAATATTTACCGTTGGTTTGTCCACGTAAGCTTAATTTCTGTCCATCACCTTTTGGCAATGGTTTATAAGCTTTTAAATTAAATAAGTTGCGTAATGAAAAGTTATTGAAAGTTAAACCCAATGTACCAATAACACGGCCACCACCAAAACCACCTGATAATTCGATCTGATCTGAAGGTTTCTCTTCTACTGCATATTCAATATCTACAGTACCATCTGCCGCGTTAGGGCGAGGTGTAGGTACCGTTTTAGACTCATCAAAGTTACCTAACTGACCAATTTCGCGAATGGTACGGATTAAATCACTTTTGTTAAATTTCTGTCCCGGTTTGGTACGGATCTCACGTAAAACAACCTTATCATTGGTAATGGTGTTACCTTTTATCGTAATGCGGTTGTTGGTATATTGCGGTCCTTCGTACATGCGTAATTCCACATCAACAGTATCGCCATAAATTTTGGTTTGTACCGGATCGATATTAAAAGTTAAATATCCATTGTCGGTATACATACTATTAATGTCGCCACCGTTTTCGCCACCGCCATTTAATTTTTTATTTAATTTTTCTTCGCTAAAAACATCACCTTTTTCAATGGTTAATACTTTTTTCAAAATACTATCCGGATAAATGGCATTACCTGCCCAGGTTATATTACCGAAATAATACTTTTTACCTTCGTAAAGGTCCATTCTGATATTAACTTTTTTCTTATTATACTGGTAAATGGTATCTTTTAATAATTCCGCATCACGATAACCTTTCTCGTGCATTTTACCAATCATTTTAACTTTGTTCTCTTCGTATTTTTCTTTTGCGAATTTTCCAGAGCCCCAAAAACGCCACCAGGCAAACTGCTTAGGGCTTTTAAGGTATTTTCTAAGTTTTGCTGATTTGAAATCTTTATTCCCAGTAAAATCGATATGTTGTACTTTAACACGATGACCTTTATCAATATATGCTTCTAATACCACACTATTTTCTGCATTCGGATCTTTACGCGTTTTGTAATCGATCTTGGTAAAGAAGAAGCCTTTATCTAATAAATATTTTTTAACAATGGCCGATGTGGTATTGTATAGGTTATCGTTTACGATTTTTCCCGTTTTATCATTTAACTTTTCCTGAATGGCCGTTTTTTCAGATTTACGGAGACCTTTTAAATCTATCGAACTTAAACGCGGACGTTCTACTACTTCAATTTCAAAATAAACAGAATCCTGAACAAATTTTTCGATGTTAAGTTTAACATCATCAAACAAGCCCTGTGCCCACAACGTTTTAATGGCATCAGAAGTTGCTTCCCCAGGAAGAACGATTTTATCGCCTTTAGTTAATTTAGACAAAGTGATTAATACTTCTTTATCTAAATATTGGGTTCCGGTTACGGTTGTACCTCCAATGATATATTCTTTTGGACTAAAATAATCGAGATCTAAGCCACCGACCTTTAAAGAAGGGGTTACCGGAGCCTGACCTTGTGGACGTACTTGAGCGAAGGCCGGAGCGGCTAAAACTAGTAGGATTAAAACCTGAAATATTCTTTTCATTAAAATTATTTGTTCAGTAATGACCAAAAGGTAACGGTGTTTTATAAAGCAGAATTTCTTTACGTTGTTCCCTTATTATGGTTTCATTTATCGTATAAAAGTGGTGCTAAGTTAGCTTAAACGCTTGTTAAAAAGTGTTAAAAGAAAAATTAGTTTAATTGCTCGCTAATTTTACCAAAACGGCGTTCGCGTTTTTGATAGTCTACAATGGCCTCGAAAAGATCTTCACTTCTGAAATCCGGCCATAAAACATCAGTAAAATAAAACTCAGTATAAGCCATTTGCCAAAGCAGGTAATTGCTGATACGGTGTTCGCCACTGGTCCTGATCATGAGTTCAGGATCGGGCATATTTACAGTTGTTAGTTTCGATGAAAACAGTTCTTCATTAATATCATCCAAAGAAATGGCATTGTCTTTTACAGCTGATGCAATTTTTTTAGCGGCCTCTAAAATCTCCCATTTCGCACTATAACTTAGTGCCAGTGTTAAGGTACATTTTTCGTTATGGGCTGTTTTTTCCATGGCTTCCTTTAAATCATCTATACACTCCTGTGGTAAAGATTCAATATTGCCAATGGCATTCAGCTTAATATTGTTTTTATTAAGTGTTTCGGTTTCTTTATTGATAGTAGAAATCAGAATCTGCATCAAAGCATCTACTTCTTCTTTAGGTCTATTCCAGTTTTCAGTAGAAAAAGCATATAAAGTAAGGTATTCAATCCCCACCTCAACACAACCTTCTACAATATCTTTTACAGAAAGTACACCTTGTTCATGTCCGAAAACCCGGATTTTGCCCTGGCCTTTTGCCCATCTTCCGTTACCATCCATGATTACGGCAATGTGCTTTGGCAGGCGGCTATAGTCTATTTGTTCTTTAAATCCCATTAATTATGTCAAAATCAGCTTAAAAGGAATAGCATTTTGAGGATACAAAGGTAAAAGATATGCCAACACTAACAAATAGATAAGTGTCCCTTTTTCGAAAATCGCCTCTTTGGGTTCCCGGCTGTCCAATTTGAAAGCGTGAAGGATCGGATAAATTAACCTGATTTGAGCTATTTCCGACAAGCACCGGGTTAACCGGATAACGTCCACTTACATCATCAATATAATCGGTAGCTGGTGTTCTATAACCCAATTCGGTAAAAACGCTCCAGGTATCTTTGTAATTGTATCTCAATCCCAGGCCATAAGGAATGGTTAAAACTAAGTTATTATAGGCATTTTCCTGGCCTTCAGTTTTCAGTTTATCTAATCTGTACCTTTCGCCATTAACTTTTACAGTCGGTTTAAACATCAGTAAACCCACCCCCGTAAAAAGGTACGGCGTAAATTGACGTGTTCCGCCCCCAAGGCTAAAATTAAAAAAATTAAAATCGATCAGGCCACTAAGTTCGTTCAGTGATGTTTTAAAACGCAGATTTCTTTCGCGGAACTGCTCGTTGTTAGAATAGGCATCATCAGCTTTTATCTGCCCGAAAGTATAATTTAAACGGACACCGAGGTATTGGTTAAAATTGCGCTTTACATAAATTCCACCAGATAAACCACTAATATATAATGGATTGTTCTGATTAAGATCGCCCATATAACCGGCACCACCAGCCATGCCCCCAACTTCCCAGGAAGGTTGACCGATCACTTCACGCTGTGCATGAACGAACTCCCAGCTAAAGATGAGAAAGAGGATAATTAATAGCTGTTTGCCTGGCGCCATACTTAGTAGTTACGGGTATCAATGCCCCATAATAATTTATTCCTTAACGTGTTTAAGTAGGTTTCATTATTAAGGCGGATAAGATTTATGCAAAAATCTGCCTTTTTTATACTAATTTTTACTGAACGCTCTACGGTAACGGTTCGGCTATCGCACGAAACCAAAAATTTTGATTCTCTGGCTTCAACTTCAAAAGAGAGTTTATTATCATCTGGTACAACCACCGGCCTTACATTTAAGTTATGCGGTGCAATGGGTGTAATTACAAAATTTTCAGAATCCGGATAAATAATTGGGCCACCGCAGCTTAAAGAGTATGCTGTAGAGCCGGTTGGGGTAGCTATAATTAATCCATCGGCCCAATAAGAGTTGATAAACTCGTTGTTCATTGAAGCGTGGATAATCATCATAGCCGAATTATCGCGACGGTGAATCGTAATATCGTTTAACGCAAAGTTTTCTTCACCAAATAAACGATTATCGGATTCTAAGGTTAAAAGTGACCTGGAATCTAAGGTATATTCCTTATTGATCAGTGCATTGAGTGCTGATCCGATTTCGTTTTTGTTAATACTAGCCAGAAAGCCCAGGCGACCAAAGTTAATCCCGATAACCGGTATACCCGAATTGCGGATCAAAGATAAGGTATCGAGTAAAGTACCATCACCACCCAGGCTCAACAATACATCAGCATGGTCTTTGAGTTCGGCATGGTTATGAAAAATGATTGTATTTGAAGGCAGCTTTATTTTACCATGAAGAGATGTTTTAAATTTGGAATATAAAACAGGCTGAATATGGTGTTCGGCTAAATGATTAAAAACCTCTTGTACATAGGGCAAAACCGTATCGTTAAAATCTCTGCCGTAAATTGCAATCCTCATAAAGTAGGTTTATACATTTAAATAGTTCATGAAAGAATCGTAACGCTCCTGCGATCCATCATCAATCTGGGTATTATTGTAAACCTCTTTAACCAGATAATCATATCTTTCGAAAGAGGCTACCAATGAAGTGATTTCTGTTTTATTTACTTTGAGCGTTACTTCCAGACGTGTGGAATCTTCGAAAGAATTTACATAAGAAGAGAGTACCTGTGCATTATCGGCTTCAACAATCTGAGCAATATGCGCCAGAGAATTATCACGGTTACTAATCTCCAAAACGATAATTCCGCCAGGTTCATTTACGGCATACTGTTCGGCAACAGCATTTACCATATTACTGATAGGAATTAAACCAGCATAATTTTTCTGTTGATCCAGAACCGGAATAACGGTTAATTTTAGCTGGCTAAATAACCTGATTACATCATAGGTATGCGCATTATTCAACACAAAAACATTAAGCGTGTTTACTGCGCTATCACTTAAAAGTGTATCGTGATTATCAATATTTAATAAATCATCTTCAGAAACCAAACCCAATAAAGTTGCCTCATTAACAACCGGCAAATGCTTCAGTTTAAAATCGTTCATACGATCTAAAGCTTTCTGCACCGTATCATCGGTTCTTAGTGATGGAATTGAATCTGATATGATTTCTGCTGCAAACATTTATTTCAACAATATTCTATCTAAAAATTTTTCTAAATAAGCGTTAAATACCTGAGGGTGTTCCATCATAGGCGCATGCCCGCATTTATCAACCCAGTTTAATTCTGAGTTTGGCAATAACTGGTGGAATTCTTCTGCCACTTCCGGCGGAGTAACCTTATCGTTTTTGCCCCATATTAAGGAAACCGGTATAGTAATCTTCGAAAGGTCTTTTGACATATTGTGGCGTATTGCCGATTTTGCCATGGTTAAAATACGAATAACCCTCGATCTATCGTTAACCGTTTTAAAAACATCATCTACCAGTTCTTTAGTTGCCGTTGCCGGATCGTAAAAAGTAAACTCTACCTTTTCTTTAATATAATCGTAGCTCTCTCTACGTGGGAAAGACCCTCCAAAAGCATTTTCGTATAAACCAGAACTACCTGTAAGTACCAGCGCTTTAACAAATTCCTGATGCGCAACGGTAAATACCAGACCAACATGGCCACCAAGCGAATTACCAACAAGCACTACCTGGTTTAAATTTTTATATTTTAAAAAACGATGAAGATATCTCGACAATGCTTTTACGCCCAATGTTAAAATAGGGAGATCGTAAATTGGTAAAATTGGAATAATTACACGATAGCGATCTTTAAACTGTTCGATAACCAGTTCCCAATTGCTTAGTTCGCCCATCAGGCCGTGTAGCAATACCAGTGTCTCGCCTGTTCCGGCTTCAATGTATTTAAATCCGTCTTCTTCTATTATCGGGTAAGTCATATCTATTTTAGATGGTATTGTGCTACTAAGTTAGTAGAGTAAAATTAAATTTATGCATTTATATGCCATTTTTCTGAAATAAAATCGAAAACGGTATAAAAACGTTATTTGCATTGCGCAGAGCGATTAGCGGCCAGCGATTGTTAACCTTCTGCCTTAGGCCTTTATGCCCTCTACCTCAATTAAGCTAGCTTTTCTTTAACAAGCTCTGCAATTAATTTACCGTCAGCCTTACCTGCAAGTTCCTTATTTGCCATACCCATTACCTTTCCCATATCCTTAACCGATGTAGCACCAGATTGTTTTATTACTGTTTCGATAATTACAGCAACCTCTGCCCTATCTAACTGTTTTGGTAAAAATTGATTAATCACTTCAATTTCTTCTTCTTCTACCTGATACAAATCTTCGCGATTTTGTTGCTTGTAAATATCAGCAGATTCACGGCGTTGTTTAATCAGTTTCTGAAGAATTTTTAGTTCAGTTTCTTCCGTAATTTCTTCTGAAGATCCTTTCTCTGTTTTAGCTAAAAGTAAAGCTGCCTTTATAGCTCTTAAACCTCTTAACTGTGCACTGTTTTTAGCCAACATGGCTTTTTTTATTTCCTGATCTATTGTAGTTGATATCATTTTTAACCCCAAACCCCTAAAGGGGCTTTCCTTTCATTAGTTATTAATTATTCAATTTTTATTAATGCCCTATTTATAATCCCCCTTTAGGGGTTAGGGGCTCTATTTATAATCGTTGCGGTAGCCTGTGCGGTTGGCATAATCAGCATATCGTTAATGTTAACATGCTTTGGCCTGCTCACAACATACCAAATGGCATCGGCAATATCGCCGGCAATTAGTGGCTCCAGGTTTTCGTACACCTTTTTCGCCCGGTCTTCATCACCTTTAAAACGTACCACCGAAAATTCGGTTTCTACCATGCCCGGATTAATTTCGGTAACCTTAATGCCATGAGGCAATAAATCGATGCGCATACCTTTACTCAAAGCATCTACAGCATGTTTACTTGCACAATATACGTTTCCATTTGGATAAACTTCTTTCCCGGCAATAGAACCGATATTAATAATATGACCCGATTGATTTGGGATCATCCAGTTGGAAACAATTTTGGTTACATAAAGCAAGCCTTTTACATTGGTATCAATCATGGTGTCCCAATCGTTGGTATCACCTTTATCAATGGGGTCTAAACCCTGACTTAAACCTGCATTGTTGATCAAAACATCAACTTTTTTCCATTCTGCCGGCAAAACTTCTAAAGCAGTGTTAAGACTTTCTTTATCGCGAACATCTGCCAAAACCTGTTTAATCGTAACGGCATATTTGTCTTCTAAATGGTGTGCAATTTTAGCCAGGCGATCTTCTCTGCGGGCCAATAATACCAGGTTATAACCTTGTTGAGCGAATATATGTGCGCAAGCTTCGCCAATACCAGAAGTTGCACCTGTAATTAATGCGATTTTAGACATTTTTATGAATTTTAAGTCTGGGTAATCCTTTAAGATAACGTTCTTGATTTACCTGTACCAGCAAAGGTAAGTTTTTTTGGATTGCAGGGCTATTGAAAAATCAAACTGAATGTTAATTGACGTAATTTCAACTTATCTATCGGGTTGGCATAAACGGTATTGTCGTGCTGAAGCAAATCGTTGGCCGAATATGAAAGTTTTATTTCGGGCGACATTTTAAAATACTCGAAATAAATATCAAAACCAATACCTGTTTCGTACGACAGATAATTTCTTTGATTTTTCAAAAACTTATTTACGGCGGTTTCGCCTTCATCGAAGGTTTTCTTTTTCGAAGCTATATCTATAGAATATTTAGCATCACCTAACCAGTAGACCCTTAAATTGTTCAGCCGGTTCGATTTTACCTTTATGCCTAATGGGAATTCAAACATCGTAGACTGAACTTTCCTTTCTACCATCGTTTGGAAGTTTTTTGTTTGCCCATTGCCCAGGGGAATTGGCGCCATTGGCTCATACTCGTAAGCTACTACCCTATCACTAAAAATTAGCGAAGGTGTTGCCCTGATATCGAAGTTATCAGAGATCATTCTATTCATTACAAAACCCAATCCAAAACCCTGAGCTGGTGGGCTGGAAATAGAATTTAGTGTTGAGGTAACCGGAATGCCTGAATTTGGATCGTAAGATGGATCAAGCGAATTTGGCACCTCATAAAAAGGGGATCTCCAATTTGGCTTTTTAAGGATTTTGTATTCGGACGAGATATACTGAAAATTAAAACCAAAACTCCAATCTTCATCATCTATTCCGCCACCCCAATTTTGAGCAAAGGTGGTTGCAGAAACCATAAAAAATGAAAGAATGAGGCTTAATTTTCTGATCATTTGGTCCCTACATAAATCGAACTTATTCCAAACGTTAAAATTCTTTGTTTGGTACTTTTAAACCCAACTTTTTCCATCAGGCTGGTAAAATCTTCCCCGTCTGGAAAAGCAGCTACCGATTCTGGCAAATAAGTGTAGGCCCTATGGTCTTTAGAAAAGAGTTTTCCAAAAAACGGTGTTACCTGTTTAAAATAAAAACTATACAATTGTTTTACCGGGAAAACCTTTGGTTTTGAAAACTCCAGTATCACCATTTTTCCGTTAGGCTTTAATACCCTGTACATGTCAGTCAATCCTTTTTCGAGATTTTCGAAATTACGTACACCATAGGCGCAGGTAATGGCATCAAAAGTATCATTTTCGAAATGCAGGCCTTCAGAGTCGCCTACCTGAACGGTAAAAACTTCATTTAAGCTGCGCTCGTTAATTTTCTTCTTAGCTACTTCTAACATTCCTTCTGAAATATCAACACCAATTACCTTTTCTGGTTGCAGCTTTTTAATGGCTTCAAAAGCAAAATCGCCGGTTCCTGTGGCTACATCAAGTAAAGTTCTTGGATGGATGGAAACCAGTTCTTTAATGGCTTTTTTGCGCCATAATACGTCAATCCCTAAAGAAAGAAAATGGTTTAAAAAATCGTAAGTGCCCGAAATGTTGTTAAACATGGTTGCAACCTGCTCTTTTTTAGTTGCATCTTCTACCTGGTATGGAGTAATATTCTGATTCATGATATGGGGCAAAGATAGAGAAAAGTCGGGAGTCTTTAGTCCGGAGTCCGAACTCTTTGGCGCAAAGTATTCAGTGTAATGTCAAAAATCATGTGTAAAAAATTATCGATTTGTACTTCGGAGTTCCGACTTCGGACTTCGGACTCAAAACCCTACCTTTGCACCATGATTATCAAAACGGCAACATTTGTTTGCAGCAACACCCAGATCTCGGCACTACCGGTACCAACCATGCCCGAATATGCATTTATTGGTCGCTCTAACGTGGGTAAATCTTCATTAATCAATATGCTGGTTAATCAGCATGGATTAGCTAAAACCTCTCAACGTCCTGGAAAAACACAGCTGATTAACCACTTTTTAATTAACGAGGCCTGGTACATTGTCGATTTACCGGGTTATGGCTACGCCAAAGTTTCTAAAACCAGCAGAGAGAAATGGGAAAAATTTATCCGCGCTTATATCACCAAAAGAGAAAGTTTACAGTGTGTTTTTGTGCTGATAGACAGCCGTTTAGAACCTCAGGGAATTGATATAGAATTTTGCTATTGGTTAGGTGAAAAACAGATCCCGTTTTCGCTGATTTTTACCAAAGCTGATAAACAGGGTATGACTACCACCCAGAAAAATGTAGCTGCCTTTAAGAAAAAATTAGGTGAATTTTTCGAAGAGATTCCGGCCACCTTTATCAGTTCTGCCGAAAAAGGAACTGGAAAAGATGAAGTTTTAAATTTCATTTATGAGGTGAATAAAGATTTCGTGGTTCCGACAGATTATAAAAAGTTTTAAACCGTTCAATGGTTCATTAGTCATTAGTTCATTGGTCAATGGTTTGATAATTCATAGCCAATAGCCTAAAGTTGACACATAAATTAATTTTTACATTTTTTTTAGGTCATTAAGCTATCAAACCATGAACAATTAACCGTTTTAAATAATTAACAATAAATAGTTTACAATTGGCAATTTGCAGTTAACAATTTAACAATCCTGCAATAAAACAATTAACCAATAAAATCTGTGTAATCATCCCCTGGGGGAAATTAATCAGTTCTTAAAAAAATGAAAAAATACTTTTCACTCGTATTATTCGCTCACTCCGTTTTTGCGCTTCCATTTGCCATGATTGGTTTTTTTTTGGGCGTAACCACAACAGAAAATCCATTTTCATGGTATAAACTCATTTTAGTTTTGCTCTGTATGGTCTTTGCCAGAAACTCGGCCATGGCTTTTAACCGTTATCTCGACAGAAACATTGATGCAAAGAACCCGCGTACTAAAATGCGCGATATCCCTGCAGGTAAAGTTTCAGCAAATGAAGCATTGATTTTCGTTATCGTCAATTGTTTACTTTTCGCCATTACCACCTACTTTATTAATCCACTTTGTTTCTATTTGTCGCCTGTGGCTTTATTTGTGGTTTTGTTTTATAGCTACACTAAAAGATTTACGGCGCTCTGTCATTTAGTATTAGGCTTAGGCCTGGCGCTTGCCCCTATTGGCGCTTACATTGCCGTTACCGGACATTTTGCCTTAGTACCTGTGCTCTACTCCTTAACCGTATTATTCTGGGTAAGTGGATTTGATATTATATACGCATTACATGACGAAGAATTTGATCGCGAAGAAAAATTACATTCCATCCCATCGGCACTTGGCATTAAAAATGCTCTGAATGTTTCGGTGCTTTTGCATATACTCTCTGCCACCTGTGTTATTTTGCCTATATTTTTTACCGCTTTTAGCTGGGTTTATTATGTAGGTATTGTGTTTTTCTGTTCAATGTTGATTTATCAGCACTTACTCGTAAAACCAAATGATATCAGCAAAGTAAACAGGGCATTTCAAACCTTAAATGGTTATGCATCGGTGGTATTTGCAATATGCTTTTTAATAGATGCGTATTTGAGACATAAATAAATGAATAAATGATTGAATTTTGAATGCGAGAATATAACATTGCGCCATAAACCATTCACTCCTTCAATCATTCTCTAATTCAATAATTAACTATGATGATAACTAAGAAAATTAGAACATATATCCCACAGGAACTAAACATTACCTGGGAAAATCTGGAACCACTTTTTACTGAACTACAAAACCGCGAAATAAGCAGTGCCGCTGAGTTAGAACAATGGTTAAAAGACCGTTCGGAACTTGAAGCTGCACTGGAAGAAGATTTTGCTTGGCGGTACATTAAAATGAGCTGCGATACGGCCAATGAAGAACTGGTTAAAAACTTCCAATATTTTGCGACCGAAATAGAGCCAAAAATTTCTCCGTTAGCCAACGAATTGAACAAAAAATTTGTCGAAAGCCCATTTATGGATGATCTGGACAAAGAAAAATATTTCGTGTACAGTCGCGCCATTAAAAAAGCCCTTGAACTTTACCGCGACGAAAACATTGAACTCTTCACTGAACTTCAGGTAAAACAACAGAAATACCAGAGCACTACCGGCGCCATGAGTGTTGAGCTTAACGGGCAGGAATATACCCTGGAGCAAGCCTCGATCTTTATTAAAGATTTGAACCGCGAGGTACGCGAAAATGCATGGAAAACGATCCAACAACGCCGTTTGGTTGATAAAGATGATTTAAACATTTTATTTGATGAGCTGATTAAGCTACGCAATCAGGTAGCTTTAAATGCTGGCTTTGAAAACTATCGCGATTATATGTTCCAGGCTTTAGGACGTTTTGATTATACCCCGCAAGACTGTTACGATTTTGCCAACGCGATTGAAAAGGAAATTGTTCCGATTTTAAAAGAACAGGCTGAAAAACGCCGCGAGGCTTTAGGTTTAGAGGTATTAAAACCCTGGGACCTTGAAGTGAGCATCAGTGGCAAACCAGCGTTGAAACCTTTTAACAACAGCGGAGAACTGATTGATAAAAGTATTGCCTGTTTTAATGCCGTTGATGAAAAATTAGGTTCAAAATTGGCGACCATGAAGGAGAATAACCTTTTTGATGTGGAGAGCAGAAAAGGCAAGGCACCTGGTGGTTATAACTATCCTTTAGCAGAAACCGGGGCACCGTTTATCTTCATGAATTCGGCAAATTCATTGCGCGATTTAACTACAATGGTTCACGAAGGTGGTCATGCAGTGCATACCTTTTTAACGGCAAATTTGGAGTTAAACGACTTTAAACATTGTCCATCTGAGGTGGCTGAACTGGCATCAATGAGTATGGAATTAATCTCAATGGATAATTGGGATGTTTATTTCGACAACGAAGAAGACCTAAACCGTGCTAAAAAAGAACAGCTGGCTGATGTTTTAAAAACATTGCCTTGGGTTGCGGTAATTGATCAGTTTCAACATTGGATTTACACCAACCCGAACCATACCGCAGCTGACCGCGAAGAAACCTTTAAACAGATTTTTAACCGTTTTGGCGCAGGCTTTGCCGATTGGACAGATTTAGAACAGCAGTTTGGGAATGGCTGGCAAAAACAACTGCATTTATTCGAAGTTCCATTTTATTATATCGAATATGCAATTGCCCAGTTAGGTGCTATCGCAGTTTGGAAAAATTATAAAGAAAACCCTGAAAAGGCTTTAGAACAATATTTGGCTGCACTTGCTTTGGGTTATACCAAACCAATAAACGAGATCTATGAAACCGCAGGCATCAAATTTGATTTCAGCGCGGAATATGTAAAGGAACTGGCAAGTTTTGTGAAAGATGAGTTAGAGAAATTAGGCTAATTAATATATTTATTAAGTCGCGGTTAATCTCCGCGACTTTTCTATTTCTAGAAAAAAACATTTTTATGCGCATCCCTAAAACAGTATTGATCATTTTAATATTTGCGAAAAGCATTTGCCATGCGCAACAAAATAATACCATACAGAAATATACCTTAACCGGTTTCATAAATAAGAAAATTCCGGTTGAATTAAACATTTCTGTCTCTAATCAGCTAATTTTAGGGGATATCAGGTATTTAAACACAAGATTGAAACAGCCAATTAAAATTATTGGCCGTGTGGAAGATCAAAATCTGTATTCGCTGCATGAATTTGAAAGAGATGGAAATATTAGCGGCAGTATTGATGCAACGCTAAAGAACAATAAATTGGAAGGCGACTGGTCTTCTACTAAATCAGATACCAGCTATACAATCATATTAGCGCTTAAAACCAATCAAAATCTTAAGCCAGAAATATTTTTACCTCTTAAACCAGATCAACTGGCAGGAGAATATGCTTATCAATACGGTGAAAAAGGGTATCAGGGAAGCATCACCATCAAAAAAATAAGCGGCAATACCTACAGTTATGATATTGGTTCGGTTACCCATGATCCTGGAAGAAACATTGCTGATGCATCTGGAAAGGCTGTTTTAAAAAATAACCAGCTGATCATTAAGGTGAACAAATCATGTGCATTCAAAGTTAAATTCTATAATGGCTTTTTAATCATTTCGCAGGAGAGTCCGTTCCAGTTAAATGATTGTGAATTCGGATTCAACGCCACACTAGAAGGCACTTATCTGAAAGTTAAATAGCAAACACCTATCTGGTCTTAGCGCCTCGCTAAGCGTTTTTTTTTACCACGGAAACAGAAGGCACGGAAATTAACTTATCTGGTATTTAACTAGTCTTATAGTCTCGTTAAGACTAAAGTTTAATTCTTATCAAGGAGCATGGATAATGAAATAGACGCTTCGACTACGCTCAGCGTGACAAACCCGAGCGAGAATCAAATGGCATTAGCCACTCGCTAAGAATTTTTTACCACGGAAACACAGAAGGCACGGAAATTAAGCAAGAATACAGAATCTCCACATAGTAAAATGTTTTTCGATGATCAAAACCAATGTTTTACCTGCTAACCCAAATTAATAGACCTGATGGAAGTGAAAATCCCTTTTGGATATTGGATGCATTATTTTTATCAACTATTCCCAAAAGGATTGTAACAAACAGCAGGACGGAACCCTTGCCATGAAATACAGACACTGCTCTTCAAAAATGAACCTTTAGTACCAATCACCATAACAGCATCTTATCTGAACCTAGCGTCTTAGTTCTTTCAAGAGAAATATAAATACAGATTTGTAATAGACGCTTCGACTCCGCTATCAATGACAGATTTAAAAAATCGCCGTCATTTCGACTGAAGCGTAGCGAAATGGAGAAATCTTTTAACATAGTCCAAAGATTTCTCCACTGCGGTCGAAATGACGCCCCTTGTATACCTGTCATCAACCCTCCGGTGTATTTGAAAAAATTCTAACCTCTACCATTAACACCCCCAATAAAAAGATCGTCGTTGCTGTAGGCACGAAGCAACCTTAAAGCACTCGCTGTTAGCGATCGTTGTAAGATTACTTCGTCGGCTGAAAAAGCCTTCTCGCAATGACGATTCCCTTAAGTTTAATTCTGTTAAATAGCATTAACATCTCGCTAAGCATTTTTTGGCCATGGAAATACAAAAGGCACGGAATTAGGCAAGAATTGTTATTTACCAATACTGATGAACTACAACATGTAAAAAAATGTTAATTGGGTTAAACATTGTTAAAATCTACCAATTAATGCAACTAATGATCTAGTTTCGTTAAATTCCTAATCAGATAAAGGAAAAACTAACCATCAGATCTAATTAACAATGAAAATATTCGCTCCCTTCTTCACGATACTTGCTTTATTTTGTGTCAATCTACTTTATGCCCAAACCGTAAAAACCCATGTTACTGGAACAGTTATCGATAAAAACAACACAAAAGTTTTGGCTACGCTCACATTTAAAAGTGCAACAGACTCTTCCTTTATCAAAACCGTGACAACTAACGAACAAGGGAATTTTACATTGGATAATTTCCCATCAGGTAAGTTCACGGTAGAAGTTAAATCACTTGGTTATAAAACACTTTTAGAAACTGTAGAGTTAAAGCCAGACAAAACCGATATCAATTTAAGCTTTACGTTACAACTGGATATAAATGAACTGGAAAGTGTTGTTATTGCCGGCCGCAAGCCTTTAATAGAACGCCATAACGATAAAACGGTGATGAACGTAGAGAACAGTATAGTTTCGACCGGAAATACTGCCCTCGAAGTGCTTGCTAAAATGCCTGGTGTAACGGTTAATCAGGATGGGATAATCAGTATCAGAGGCAGATCTGGCGTCAATGTACTTATTGATGGGAAATCGACCTATTTATCTGCCGAACAGTTGGCTACCAGATTAAGATCGTTAAATAGTAACGAAATAAAAACGATCGAACTGATTACCAGTCCTTCTTCTAAATACGATGCTGAAGGAAATGCAGGACTACTCAATATTCGGTTAAAAAAGAACACCAGTTACGGCACTAATGGAAATGTTGACTTAGGATTCGGATATGGCAAGAATCCAAAAAGCGATGCCGGGATATCCATTAACCATCGAAACAAAAACTTTAATGTTTTTGGCAGCTTTGCCAGTAACAACAATAAAGCCACCGAAAACCTGGACATTTTGAGGGTAGTAAATGGCAGCGATCAAAATACCTATTTCCATCAATCGAATACACAGACCAGAACCACACATAACAACAATTACAAAGCCGGGATTGATTATTTCATCAACGACAAAAACACTTTAGGTTTCCTTACTACAGGTTATTTTAACAATGGTCACGATGTATCTAATGGCCTTACCGCTATTGGGCAAAGTTTTACAAAGGTTGATTCCTCTATCGTTGCCGATAACCCCGCAAAGAATAAATACCGCAATCAGGCTTACAACCTCAATTACAAAAGTGTGATGGATACTTTAGGTCAGGAATTTTCTATCGATTTAGATTATGCCAAATACCACAGTGAGGAAAATACCATTTATCAAAATTCCTTTTTAGATCAAAATGGCCTGAACTATAAATCGCCGGCCATCTTTAGAAATGCTACCCCATCGTTTATTAAAATCAAGGCTGCAAAAATTGACTATGTACTTCCAATCAGCGCGAAAACTAAATTAGATGCCGGCTTAAAAAGTAGCTGGGTGAGTACAGATAATGATTTTCAATTCGAAAACCTGATTGGAACAGATTGGAAGAATGATGCAGGCAGAAGTAACCGCTTTATTTACGACGAAAACATCAATGCCGCTTATGCAACCCTAAAGCATGAATTTAAATCGACCAGTGTTGAAATTGGTTTACGAACGGAACAAACCAACTCAAAAGGGAATTCGATTAACGACAATAAGATTCTAAAACGCAGTTATTTTGATTTTTTCCCAAGTTTTAACATCAACCAAAGCCTAAATGCTAATCATGAAATCGGGTTCTCATACAGCAGAAGGATAGATCGACCTGATTACAAATCACTTAACCCTTTTGTTTATTTTGTTGATTTATATACTTTTAGTCAGGGAAATCCCTTTCTTAACCCGCAGTACACCAATTCTTTTCAACTGGCGTACAATTATAAAAAAACATTAAATATTTCATTGGGATACAGCATCACCAACAACTTAATTATGGACGTTTTGCTACCAGATCATGAGAAGAAAACACTGTACCAAACCGTGCAAAACCTCGATAAACAATACGCTTACGATTTAACAATCGGCTATCCTACAACCATCACCAAATTTTGGAGCATGGACAATACACTTACCAGTACCTATAACCAGATTAAGACTGCTAATTTAGGTAACAATGTTTATGATCGGAAAAAAGTGAATTTTATGATCAATAGCAGTCACACTTTTACCCTAGGCCCGTCAACATCAGCAGAACTTTCAGGAGAATATGCCTCCTCGCAGATTTATGGCACTTATGCCATCAAGCCCTATTATGGAGTGGATTTCGGAATCAAAAAATCATTCTTCGACAAGAAACTCAACCTTAAACTTGCAGCCAATGATGTTTTCGATACCAGAAAAGCAAGAATCAGCAGCGCCCTTTCCGGGCTAGATTACAACCTAAGCCAAAAACAAGAAAGCAGGGTTTACAGAATCAGTTTAAATTACATTTTTGGCAGCAGCAGTATTAAAGGTACCCGGGAGCGAAAAACCAGCGTAACTGATGAGCAAGGCCGGATCAAATAATAAATTACACTTCATTTTTTTTTCGAATCCTTAAAATGATAAACATCACTAAAACCGATATTAGGATCATGATCAGATAACTATAGCTTAGGTTACGTTCATCTTTGGCAGGAATAAGGTTTACGATACCATAACTCAAAAAAGAAACAATCACATAGGTAATCCCTCCCGTTAAGCCGCCTGCAATTCCCGCGTTTTTTGGGAATTTGCTCAGACAGAAGGTAAAGTAATTATTAAAGGTAAAGCCTGCTCCGACATGGATCAAAAAAGCAAAGAAAATTAACGACCAGATATTAGAAACAAAATTTAAGCTTACAATCATCAGGACTACAAAAGCTACCTGAAACAACGAATTGATCATTAATCTTTTAAAGAAGGGCCTGTTAATGGTGGCCTTGCCAATAAAGCCGCCAACCATCCACGCAAAACCTAAAAATAAGGAACTATAACCTGCAATAACCGGCGAAAAATTAAAGTGGTGCTCAATAATAAACGGACCGGTCATATTGTAAACCATCACCATACAATAGGCTAAGCCCAACATCACGATACCCAGTGTAAAACTTGTTGTTTTGATCATTTCGATATAAATACCAGTGATTTTTTTCAGTTGAAAAGCGGTAAAGTGCTTTAGTGTTTCGCCACTAAACAACAACTCCAGAACCGCAAAAACAAGTGCAAAACCAGCTAAGAAATAGAAATTAGATTCCCAGCCAAATGCTGTTTGCAAATAACCACCAATAAAAGGTGCTACAATTGGTCCGGTAGACCAGATGATGGAAAACAGACTGAGGTAGTGTTTTAACTGGTCGCCTTCGAAGAGATCGACAAAGTATGCCCTTTTCGCTACCACAATTGCACCTACAGTAAGTCCATGGATGATGCGCATTACATAAATCAGGTAAATGTTATGGGTTGTGGCAATAACGATACTTGCTGCTGCAAAAATCAATAACGCATACAGGCAGATCTTATACCTGCCAAAGCTATCGAGCACGCTCCCGATAAAAAGTTGCGAAACACCATAGCTAATTAAAAAGATACTTAATGTAAGTTGAACCTGAACACTGCTTACCTGCATTTCGCCTGCCATAGTTGGTAACGAGGGAATGTAAATATCGGTAGCAAAACCTGACAATGGAATTAAGGCAAAGGCCAGTAAAGTAGCTAAACCCTGGTGACGTTCCTTAATGTATTTTATTTGTGCTGTATTTGAATTCATATTGGTACTATAATCGCATATAAATATTCCAATCAAACATCTATTTCCGCGTTCTTAGTTATCTGATTGATTATTGACTGCAAAAATAAGACTTTCACCCGCCCTAAAATTATGCAAATCAAACAAAGGATTATTCATGGCAAATAATTACAAATTTTTACTTTAATCTAATAAATACCACTTTTTAAGACGCCATTTTAATGTAGGAACCTGGTGTATTGAAAATTCTATCCTGCTTTAAACGTTTTTAACCAAACTTTTTATAAGTTTGAGGAAACAAGCAAACAAAAGATGTTCGAAAAGCTATTCAGAAAGAAATCTATTTCCAAGATATTAAAAGATGCGGCAAACGGCTATGGCGACCACGAAAACACATTACATAAAACACTCGGTGTACGCGATTTAACAGCTTTTGGAATTGCAGCAATTATTGGAGCAGGAATTTTTAGTACGATTGGCAAAGCAAGTGCAGACGGCGGGCCGGCAGTAATCTTTTTATTTATTTTTACTGCGGTAGCCTGTAGTTTTGCAGCCTTTGCTTATGCAGAGTTTGCTTCAATGGTACCTGTTTCTGGTAGTGCCTACACTTATTCTTACGTGGCATTTGGCGAATTGGTGGCCTGGATTATCGGATGGTCGCTCATTATGGAGTATTCCATCGGTAATATTACTGTGGCGATATCCTGGTCTGATTACTTTACCGGATTACTATCAACGATCAAAATACCTCCCCTCGGCATAGATGGCATCCATGTACCCGATTGGATGACAATGGACTATTTAAGCGCTTATAACGGACATCAACATGCTGAAGCGCTGTTAGCCGCTGGAAAAAACCTGGCAGATTTAGATCCGGCTACAGCTTTAGCAAATAATGCATGGCTTACCGCTCCAAAAATCGGTAGTTTTCACATCGTTGCAGATATCCCTGCCTTAGGCATCATCATTTTAATTACCTGGTTAATTTATCGTGGCATGAAAGAGAGTCGCAATGCCAGCAATGCCATGGTGGTGGTTAAACTTGCAGTAATTCTTTTGGTATTGGCAGTAGGTATATTTTATGTAGATACAAAAAACTGGGATCCATTTGCGCCTAATGGCGTTGCAGGAGTTCTAAAGGGCGTTTCGGCAGTGTTTTTTGCTTATATCGGTTTCGATGCCATTTCTACAACTGCTGAAGAATGTAAAAACCCACAACGCGATTTACCCCGTGGAATGATGTGGGCCATTATTATCTGTACCATCCTTTATGTGGCAATTGCATTGGTTTTAACTGGTATTGTTAAATCAGACACTTTAGCCGTTGGCGATCCCTTAGCATTTGTTTTTGATCAGATTAACTTAAAATTAATGAGTGGTATTATTGCCGTAAGTGCGGTATTTGCCATGGCAAGTGTACTTTTGGTTTTTCAGATGGGTCAACCACGGATCTGGATGAGTATGAGCAGAGACGGGTTATTACCAAAATCTTTTTCTAAAATTCACCCGAAATACAAAACACCTTCATTTGCAACTATTGTGGTAGGTTTTGTAGTTGCCGTACCATCATTATTTATGAATCTGACCATCGTTACCGATCTCTGTTCTATCGGAACACTTTTCGCTTTCGTATTGGTTTGTGCGGGGGTTTTAGTATTACAGAACAGGCCTGATGTTCAGCGTGGAAAATTCAAAATACCTTATGTAAACAGTAAGTTTATTATTCCAATCGCCTTAATTGCGACGATTATTTTCGCCTTCACACAATATGGAAAAGAGACAAAAGCTTTCTTTTTCAATTCGCCTAAAACCATCCAAACCGTAACTTTTGTTACTTCGCTAAGTGGCGATGAACTAAAAATTGTTAAAGAGGAAATTGTTAAAAATGCTGCGCCACAAATTTTATTGACAGAAAAAGTAGATGCAGAATCTTATCTAAGTGCATTACCTGCTGATCGTTATGAGCAGTTTATTTCAGCCTCAAAAATACCTATAGAGAAAAAATACGAAAGTGGCTGGGGTTTATTTAAGCACAAAATCCCAATGTGGATTTTCTTGATTATTTGTGTGGTCATCACCTACTATTGCATTACCAAAAACCTATCATTAATTCCTGTTTTAGGATTGATTAGCTGCTTATATATGATGTGCGAACTTGGAATTTCAAACTGGATCGGTTTCGGCATCTGGCTGGTAGTTGGGCTTGTGGTTTATTTTGCCTATGGTTACAGACATAGTAAACTGGCAAATCCGGAGGTTTAAGCTATAGATGAATGATATGACAATTTTTGAGAAAATAGAGAAACATCAGGCAGAGAAAAACTATGTTAAAATCAAAAGAGACGTTGGTAATAAATCTTGCATACTTTCTCATGGTTATATCTTAGATCACTCATTTGATTTCATTTTCCTTAAAGAGAACGATGATTTTCTGTTTAACGGATTTACCATTTTTCCAATATCTTCTATTACCAAGATCAGACACAACAACTATGATCAATTTTTCGATTCTATAATGGAACAGGAGGAACAGAAAAAGCTGGTAGAAATGCCTTACCAAATTGATTTAGAAAGCTGGGAAACAATTTTCAATTCTATAAAAAACACAAACTTAAAATGTGTTGTAGAAAACGAAAACAATGAGCGCTTCTTTTTCAAAATTGGTGAGATTGTAAAAGTGAAAAGAAGAAGTTTAAAAATTCTGAACTTCGATCCTGCAGGTTATCTGGATTTTGAACCGACAAAGATTAAATATAAAGAAATTTCATCTGTTAGTTTTGATGACAATTACACTGTTACCATGAGTAAATACTTAAGGATAAGGGAGTAATTTCCTATCGGTCGGTGTCTCACCGACCGATACAAATTTCATAGCAATTATTATCATTTTTTGTATCTTGTGTTTAAGTTATCCCTGCAACTTAAACACTAACCTAAATAATGCATATCTTCCACAAAAGGCAGGGGCAAATGGATTATAACTATCCATATTTTTATACAGATACCATCTGTAACTTTGCACATTTATTAAATGATGATAACCTAAAAATGATCATCATAAATTCGCTGAAATTTTTAGTCAATGAAAAACTTATTGAGGTATATGGCTACGTTATTATGCCCAATCACATTCATTTAATCTGGAATATGCTGAAATTAAACGGGAAGGAATCTCCTGCAGCCAGCTTTACAAAATTTACAGCACACGAGTTCAGAAAATATCTTTTGGTTAATAATCGTACACTTATAAATCAATACCGTTCTCAAAAGAATGATAGGATTTTTCAATTTTGGAAAAGAGATCCACTGGCCATACCATTGAGCAAAGAAACTACCCTGATACAAAAACTCGATTATATACATGACAATCCAACTAGAGAAAAATGGAATCTATGTACTCAACCAGAAGATTATAAATGGAGTAGCGCAAACTTTTATGAAACAGGGATTGATCAATTCAAGATCCTCACGCATTTTAGAGATTAATCATTTCGGTCGGTGAGACACCAACCGATAGGAAAAAAATTTAGATGTTTCTGTCGGTGAGACACCAACCGATAGTTTTCGAGTGGTAAAACCTTGAAACAAGTTTAGGGTGGACGATATCGCAAATGTCTTGCTAACAAAAATCCCCTTTCTTGAGTAGAAAGAGGATTGTATTTATTTTTTCTTGATAAATGCCATTGCGGTAATCATCACGAGTCCTAATCCAGATGCAATCATGTAGTTATTCGCATGATCAAGATGGTATATTTTGGCTGCAGGACCTGCTATAAATAACACGGTACCTAAAATTAAAATCGCAGTTCTCATTGAATTAAACCGGGAGTCTGTGTAATTCAATATCATCAGGCGTAACGAAAATCAACGGTACCTTCTCTACATCCACATAACTGCTATCCAAACCAAAACTTCGCTCCTCAGACAAACTCAGTTTTTTAAGGATAAAATAGTAATCCATAATCTGTCTCTCGTAGAAACTTAACTTGGTAAACTTAGATAAATGTTTTTCCAACAGCACAAACCTGAAATCGCCTGCAATTTTATGCTTGTTTAATGAGGTGTACTGGCTGGTAATATCGATTTCGCCGTTTTTAACCAACTCTTCCACCACTTTACGGTAAAGGAGGTTAACACGTTGCTCAATCCTGAATCCTAACCTAAAGTCGATTCTGATTAATTTACCCGGAATTAAGAATTCAACTTTATAATCTAAAGTATATGGCTCATCCATTACGTCAACGTGTACCAGCCAATATACGTCAGCGCGTTTTGGCTCTTTTTGAATAATGGAATAGATAATTTTGGATTCGATCTCCGTTTTAAAGTTGGCACTGGTTAAATAAACCAGCTGAGAAGAGTATTTCGGAACCGATTCATCGCTGCTCAGTTCAGTTAAAATTTCATAATAATCCTCAATTTCTACATATTTAACAAAGCGGTTTTTGATTTTCCGGGCTACAAACCAACTCCACATCACCGTAAATAAGAAGGAACCGATTAATACGGTTACCCAACCGCCATGTAAGAATTTAGTTAAATTACTGATCAAAAATGTACCCTCAATAATGACATAGGTAAAAAAGAATAACGCGATCAGATACCTCGGAAAACGTCTGCTTCTTAAATAAAAACTCACCAGGATGGTGGTCATTAACATTGCTATAGTTATAGATAAGCCATATGCCGCGTCCATTCTCTCTGCTTTCCGAAACAAGAATACAATACCACAACAACCAATCCATAACATCCAGTTAATGGAAGGAACGTATAACTGGCCTTTAGAAACTGATGGATAGACTATTTTAATTTTTGGCCAAAGGTTTAAGCGTACTGCCTCAGCAATTAGGGTAAAAGAGCCACTAATTAAAGCCTGACTGGCAATTACTGCTGCCATAGTAGCGAGTATAACCATTGGAATTTGAAACTGATCTGGAACGATCTGGAAAAATGGGTTCATTTTAGCTCCAGGCACATAACTGCCGCTATTCCGCAAAATCCAAACGCCCTGCCCCAAATAATTAAGGATAAGGGTCAGTTTTACAAAGATCCAACTGATTCTAATGTTATTTCTACCGCAGTGACCTAAGTCAGAATATAAAGCCTCTGCCCCGGTTGTACATAAAAACACACCGCCCAGAATTAAAAATGCCAGTTTGTTGGTCACCAATAAATGAATGGCATAGTAAGGATTAAATGCTTTAAGGATGCTTAAATCTTTAACGACGAAAGACACGCCCAAAACACCTAATACAGCAAACCAAACAAACATTACCGGACCAAATAGCTTGCCTACCATATTGGTACCGAACTGCTGGATAATAAATAAGATGGTTAAAATGGTGATTACAATTGGAATAACCGGCACATCAAATTTACTGGTAAGCCCTTCAATAGCTGATGTTACCGTAATACTCGGCGTAATAATACCATCTGCAAGTAATGCACAACCACCTATAACAGCTGGTACAACCAGCCATTTAGCCTTTTTACGCACCAGGGAGAATAAAGAGAAAATACCACCTTCACCTTTATTATCGGCCCTAAGGGTAATAATAACATACTTAATCGTGGTTTGTAAGGTTAATGTCCAGATGATACAAGATAAAACGCCTAAAACGTTTGTTGGATTAATATCTTGCTTTCCCCCTAAAATTGTTGTAAAAATTGCATTTAAGGTATACAAGGGTGATGTACCAATGTCACCAAATACAATTCCTAAACTAATTAGAACACCGCCGGCGGTTAACGCATTGACATTTTTATGATTTGACACTTCGTTGATTATTTAAGTGCGGCAAAAGTAAACTAACTATAACAATTTAACAACCAAATTATTGTGTATTTTCAACACTATGAAAATTAAATTTTATTGTTAAATTGTGTTAAATTATGGGTTTTAAACAAAATGTTTAATTTCTTTGTTTTAAATTAATACATTTGCTATACCAATTTGATGAAACTCTACACTAGGATAACGTTACTCACAAAACTCGCCTGCACATTGTGCATTGTTTTGTTATGCAGCTTAAATTCCTGGTCACAACAGAGTGATAGCATTCACATCAGCTTAAAAAACAGAACCAAAAAAATAAGCCGAATTCCTGAAATCAAAGCCAATATTACACCTTACAAACCGTTTTACATGACAGTTGGCGGCTCCGGAATGTTCAATACTTCTTCTACAGTTCCTAAAAACACAACAGTTGTTGCAAAAGATAAATTGTTAAGTATTTTAAAGATATATCCTAATCCGGTAGAAGATCAGTTAAATATTATTCTATCTATTGGAAAAGATGGCACCCAAACAACGATCAAAATTATCGATTTATTGGGGAATGAAGTGGCAACACTTTTGAACGAACGTTTAAATGCCGGCGAGCATAATAAAAACTTTGTCGTTCCTAACAGAATTAACCCAGGCATCTACTTTTTAAGGGTTATTGCAGGCTCAGAAAGCCAGGTAAAACGGATCTCAGTTTTATAACACCATTTTCTTTTCTATTTTTGATTGATACGGAGTTAATTCCTGTCTATTTTATCATATTTCATATTCATTAAGAATGAAGATCATCGCCATTGGCCGAAATTATGCCGAACACGCAAAAGAGCTGAACAATCCAGTTCCAACCACACCAGTAATTTTCCTTAAACCTGATACAGCTGTTTTAAAAGATAATAAACCTTTTTACCTGCCCGATTTTTCTGATGATATTCACTACGAGCTGGAAGTGGTATTAAAAATCTGCAAGGAAGGGAAACATATTGCCGAAAAATTTGCTGCTAACTATTATGATGAAGTTGGATTAGGAATCGATTTTACTGCACGAGATATCCAGAGCAAACATAAAGAGAAGGGATTACCCTGGGAGTTGGCCAAAGCTTTTGATCACTCTGCACCGATCAGTATTTTTCAGCCTAAAAGTGAATTTGAAGACCTTTACAATTTAAATTTTGAGTTAAAGATAAATGGCGAAAGCCGCCAGGTTGGCCATACTAAAGATTTGTTATTCTCGTTCGAGAAGATAATCAGCTTTGTTTCTCAATATATTACTTTAAAAAAAGGAGACTTAATTTTTACCGGCACACCTCAGGGCGTTGGAAAAATCAATAAAGGCGATAAACTAGAAGCCTGGTTAGCAGGAAAGCAACTTTTAAATTTTGATGTAAAGTAACGAATGATTAAAAACCCGATCCAAAATAAGTTTAAATTTTCCATTTCAGTTTGTCTCTTATTTGCTTCAACTTTTGTTCAGGCACAACAGATTTATAGTACGAATAAATACCCGATTACAGATTTCAGGCAACCTTTAGATATTAGTCCCCCTGCCCTGGCGGGTTCATTCGGCGAAATAAGAGGCAATCACTTTCATTCCGGAATCGATTTCAGGACCAATCAGCGCGAAGGTTATCCTGTTTATGCAGTCGCCGATGGTTATATTTCTAGGTTAAGGGTCCAAAACAGTGGTTTCGGACAGGCCTTATATATTAATCATCCTAATGGGTTTACTACTGTTTATGGCCACTTACAGCGTTTCGCTCCAAAAATTGCTACGATTGTTAAAAATCTTGAATATGAAAAAAAATCGTTTGAGATTGATGAATTTCCTGATGCTACATTAATCCCGGTACATAAAGGCGAAATTATTGCCTGGTCTGGTAACCGTGGCAGTTCAGGCGGACCGCATTTGCATTTCGAAATCAGAGATACTAAAACTGAAGAAACCATAAATCCGCAATTTTTCGGGATCATCATTCCGGATAATATTCCGCCTGTTATACATGGATTGTATGTATACCGTTTAAATGGCAAAACTTTTAACGAAAATACACCAAAACAGGCCATTGGCATTAGCGGAGCAAATGGTAGTTATAAAACCGCTGCCCCCATCAGTTTAACCGGTGAGGTTGGTTTCGGTATCGTAGTAACCGACCGGCATAATGGTTTATCGGGCACCAATGGTGTATATTCTATTCAGCTCGAAGTAGATGGCAAGAGAGTATATACTTCTGCTCTTGAACGTTTTGCTTTCGAAGATAGTAAAGCAATAAATTCGCATATCGATTATCCTACCTACCTAAATACCAAAAGAAGTATCCAGAAAAGTTTTGTTGAGCCTGGCAACCCTTTAAAAATTTATAGCGGTTTAATCAATAATGGCAGAATTAATTTTAATGATGGTGCCACACATCAGCTTCGTTACATCATTACCGATTCGAAAGGAAATTCATCTGTTTTGCCTTTCACGGTAAATGCGGGTTCAGCACCTATCGCAGCACCGGTTATTCCCGCAGGAATAATTTATCCATATAATAAGGTGAATGAATTTAATACCGACGATATTAAGGTAGTTTTCCCGCAGGGAACATTGTACAGCGATTTAAACTTCACTTATAAAAAACTGCCCAAACCAACGGGAAATGCCTGGTCAGCTGTACATCAGATTCACAATCGGTATACTCCTTTACATATCGGTTTCAATATTTCGATTAAGGCAGATAATCTTCCGGAGAACTTAAAAAACAAAGCATTGATTGTAAACTCAAATGGTTCATCGCAAGGCGGATTTTTCGAAAATGGTTATGTTAAGGCTACACCCAAAAACTTTGGCAGCTTTTATATTGCAATCGATACCATTGCGCCGAGGATAATACCGGTAAATATCTCGGAAGGAAAAAATATGGCTGGTTTATCTAAAATATTTTTTAAGATCAGCGATAACCTATCCGGGATAAAAAGTTTTAATGGCTACATAGATGGTAAGTGGGCTTTGATGGAATTCGATACCAAAACGGCTACGCTGTGGCACAGTTTCGACGAAAGAACAGCTTCCGGAAAACATACACTTGAACTGGTTGTGGCAGACATGAAAGAGAATACCCGAAAATACAAGGTAACATTTATTAGATAGGGTCAGGATATATTGGATTTCGTGACCATAAGATACCAACTTTTCACAAATTAAACCAAGAAATGTCATCTTTTAAGATATATCCAACAGTATAATACCATAAACTGTTTAAATTGCAAGCATGAATTAAATATGCTATCATTCAAAATTTAATCGTTTAATTATACTCCATCATTAAAGCATTCAAATTCAATCATTATAAATATGGCAGAGTTAAAAGAAGGTGATCAGGCACCGGCAATTACATCAAAAGATCAAAACGGAACTGAAGTTTCGTTAAGCGATTATAAAGGCAAAACAGTTGTACTTTATTTTTACCCAAAAGATGATACTCCTGGTTGTACCGCCGAAGCTTGCGATTTCAGAGATAACTACCAGGGTTTACAGGCCAAAGGCATTGTAGTTTTAGGCGTTAGCGTCGACGATGAAAAATCGCACCAAAAATTTGTAACCAAACACAATTTACCATTTACCCTACTGGCCGATACCGATCAGAAAATTGTAAATGACTACGGAGTTTGGGCAGAAAAAAACATGTATGGTAAAAAATACATGGGCACGGTTCGCACCACTTTCATTATAGATGGCGATGGAAAAATCAGCCATATCATCAAAAAAGTTGACACCAAAAACTCAACACAACAAGTACTCAATTTAATCAATAACTAATTATGATATAGCGGTTAAAATATTAACTTTGCTATGTAACAACAACCTCTTATTTTAATGAAACATACAATTAAAGAGCTAGAAGATATTGCCTCTCAAATCAGAAGAGATATCGTAAGAATGGTTCATGGATGCCAATCTGGCCACCCAGGTGCTTCGCTTGGATGCGCTGATTTTTTTACCGCTTTATATTTTGAAGTGTTGAACCACAAGACAGATTTCACGATGGAAGGCGCAGGCGAAGATTTATTCTTCCTTTCGAATGGACATATTTCTCCGGTTTGGTACAGTACATTGGCTCATGCCGGTTATTTCGATAAAAGCGAACTGGCAACTTTCCGTAAACTGGACTCCAGATTACAAGGTCACCCAACTACCCACGAGCATTTACCAGGTATCCGTATTGCTTCAGGCTCATTAGGCCAGGGCCTATCAGTTGCCATTGGTGCAGCGTTGGCTAAAAAATTAAATGGCGACAAATCCCATGTTTTTGCCTTATTGGGTGATGGAGAATTACAGGAAGGACAAAACTGGGAAGCAGCAATGTTCGCCCCTTTCAATAAAGTTGACCATTTAATTGCATCGGTTGATTATAACGGACAGCAGATTGATGGCCCTACGAGTAAGGTTCTTGCCTTAGATGATTTACAAGCTAAATTCGAAGCTTTCGGATGGCACGTAATCAATACTGACGGTAATGATATGGAAGCTATAGTTGAAGGTTTACATTATGCTAAAACCTTAACCGGAAAAGGTAAACCAATCATGAATTTAATGAGCACACAGATGGGTGCCGGTGTAGATTATATGTTGGGTTCACACAAATGGCATGGTACTGCTCCGAATGATGAGCAATTAGCAGTTGCATTAGCGCAATTACCAGAAACTTTAGGGGATTATTAACCCCCTTACCCCCTGAAGGGGGAGTAAATAACTTTTAATTTTAACTACAAATAAAGCCCCTTTAGGGGTTTGGGATATGAAAAAATATACATATACAGAAAAAAAAGATACACGTTCGGGTTTTGGAGCTGGCTTACATGAGGCCGGAAAGAAAAACGAAAATGTGGTTGCCTTATGTGCCGATTTAGTTGGATCGCTTAAAATGGATGCCTTTATTAAAGATTTTCCGGAGCGTTTTACACAGGTTGGTATTGCAGAAGCAAACATGATCGGTATTGCAGCAGGTATGACCATTGGCGGTAAAATCCCTTTTACAGGTACTTTTGCCAATTTCTCTACAGGCCGTGTTTACGATCAGATCCGCCAATCGGTAGCTTATTCTAATAAAAACGTTAAAATCTGTGCATCTCACGCAGGTTTAACCTTAGGCGAAGATGGTGCAACCCACCAGATTTTAGAAGATATAGGCTTAATGAAAATGTTGCCGGGAATGGTTGTAATCAATCCTTGCGATTACAATCAGACTAAAGCAGCAACTATGGCCATTGCAGAATACGAAGGTCCGGTTTATTTACGTTTTGGCCGTCCGGTAATTCCAGTGTTTACAGATCCAGATCAAAAATTTGAGATCGGTAAAGCATGGATGGTTAACGAAGGAACAGATGTTACTATTATTGCTACAGGCCACATGGTTTGGAAAGCGATTGAAGCTGGCGAGAAATTAGCTGAATTGGGCATAGATGCCGAAATTATCAACATCCATACCATTAAACCTTTGGATGATGAGGCCATCTTAAAATCAGTTAAAAAAACCGGATGCGTGGTTACTTGCGAAGAGCACAATAAATTTGGCGGCCTGGGCGAAAGCGTAGCACGTTTGTTAACTACTGAATTACCAACTCCACAAGAGTTTGTAGCTACGAACGATACTTTTGGCGAAAGCGGAACTCCAGATCAATTAATGTCTAAATATGGCTTAGATGCTGTAAACATTGTTGAAGCGGTTCAAAAAGTAATTGGCAGAAAAAAATAGATTTGAGACATTAGATATGAGGTTTGAGACATAATTCAAATCTCATATCTCAATTCTTACATCTCAAATCTATACAATAGAATGAAACAAGTTGAAGATTCAGAAATTCTTGCCATGTTTGCTGTCGAGCATACGCGTAATGAAGCCTTTAACCTGTTGCTAAAAAAATACCAGCAAAAAATATACTGGCACATCCGCAGGCTGGTTTTAAACCATGATGACTGTGATGACCTCTTGCAGGAAGTATTTGTTAAAGTTTGGAAAAATCTCGATAAATTCAGAAGCGATTCTCAGCTCTATACGTGGATTTACCGTATTGCCACCAACGAATCGATTACCTTCTTAAATAAACAAAAGCAGCGTAACAATACACCTCTGGATGAGGTTTCATCCGAACTTGCCGATAATCTGGTGGCATCATCATATTTTAACGGCGATAAGCTTGAGCTTAAATTGCAAAAAGCAATTCTCACCTTACCTGAAAAACAACGCATTATCTTTAATATGAAATATTTTGACGATATGAAATATGAAGAGATTTCGGAGGTACTAGGAACCTCTGTTGGTGCACTAAAAGCATCATTTCACATTGCTGCAAAAAAAATTGAAGCTTTTATTACAAATGATGAAGTAGACTATTAAACCTTTTCACTTTAATTGTATCATATATCTGTGATGAACGAAAATATAGAAAATAACGATTGGATGAACGAGGCTCCTGCACTTGCGGCTTTGGGGAAACGTAATCCTTTCTCCGTTCCCGATGTATATTTCGAAAATAGTGATGAGGCCATTTTTTCTGCTGTTTTCTTAGATGGATTACAACAGAAAACCAGTAAAAATAATTTTGAAGTTCCGTCGCATTATTTTGAAAATTTAACGGAACAAATACAAACCCGAATTGCCCTGTCTGAAATGCCTAAGGCAGAAAATACCTTTACAGTACCTGAAAATTATTTCGACAAACTACAAAGTAGAATTACCGATAGGATTGCAGCATCGGAACCTAAAAGGGAGGCTAAAGTTATTCCTCTATGGCGAAGAAACATCGTTAAATATGCAAGTGCGGCCTGTTTCTTATTAATCGCCTCGTTTGGCATTTATTTTTATCAGAACAGCACCAATACCGTTCAGCAAGTACAATCTGCAGAAACAGTAAATGAACAAATGTTATACGACATTGACGAAAGCACGATCATAGATCATTTAGAAACACAAAACGCTACCTCATCTAATATAAAAACTACTTCTGCGTCAGATACAGAAATGGAAAACTACATCCTGAGTAACTTCTCGTCAAGTGATTTATCTCAGGAGCTAAATAATTAATACAGAAATGAAGAATTTACTTTTTGTTGCTTTGATATTTTTATTTCCATCTTCCTTACTTGCACAAAGGCTAAGGGGAGAAGAAATAGAATCACTTAAGATAGCTTTTTTCACTCAAAAACTGGACCTATCTCCCGAAGAGGCTAAGATTTTCTGGCCAATTTATAATAGTATGCAGGCAGAACAAAGTGCCCTGCGTAAAGAACGTATGCAAAAAATGATCTCTTTCAGAAAAGTGGATGAAATTGATAATTTAACCGATGCACAGGTACAGGGCTTAATTACCAGCGAATTTGATTTTAAACAAAGAGATCTTAATCTCGATAAAAAATATTACAACAAACTTAAATCGGTATTGCCAATAAAAATTGTCGGGAAGTTTTACCGGGCTCAAGAAGGTTTTAAACGCGAGTTACTCAACCGATTTAAAGGCGGCCAAAAACAATAAAGAAAAAGACTTACAGCAATGTAGGTCTTTTTTGTTTTAAAGCACTCTTTCATTTCCGTACTTTTGTGTTATGCTTACCCAACGTCAGTTGTTTTTACAACACAATGCACAAACCTCTCCAGAGCCGCTTATGCTCGAATTTGTAAGGGCAAAAGGAATCTATATTTACGATGCGCAGAACAAAAAACACATCGATCTTATTGCCGGTATCGGTGTAAGTAATGTTGGTCATTGTCATCCTGCGGTAGTGAAGGCCATTCAGGATCAGGCAGAAACCTATATGCACCTCATGGTGTATGGCGAATATGTACAAACTCCTCAGGTAAATTTTGCCAAAGCACTTGCCGAAATTTTACCCGAAAGCCTGAGCTGTACATACTTTTTAAACTCTGGAACCGAGGCTGTGGAAGGCGCTATGAAACTGGCTAAACGTTATACTGGCCGAAAAGGATTTATTGCCTGCAAAAATGCTTATCATGGTAGTACGCAAGGTGCAGAAAGTTTAATGGAAAGTGATTTTTATTCGTCTGGCTACGGGCCTTTCTTGCCACATGTAAGTTTTATAGAGCATAACAACCTTGCTGACCTCGAAAAAATTACTACAGAAATTGCTGCTGTTTTTATTGAGCCTATACAAGGTGAAGCTGGAATAAGGGTTGCTGATTTGAAGTATATGCAGGCTTTACGGGATAAATGCACAGCAACAGGCACATTATTAATTTTCGATGAAATACAATCAGGTTTTGGCCGCAGCGGTAAAATGTTCGCCTTTCAGCACTATAATGTAGTACCAGATGTGCTACTGTTAGCGAAGGGAATTGGAGGTGGAATGCCAATCGGCGCCTTTATCAGTTCGTTAGCGATTATGTCGGTATTATCACATACACCAATCTTGGGTCACATGACTACCTTTGGAGGTCATCCGGTTTGCTGCGCTGCCGGATTGGCTACTTTACGCACCTTGGTTGATGGTCATATCGTGGATGAAGTTGAAGAAAAAGGTCAGTTGTTTAAACAGCTTTTAAAACATCCTGCCATTAAAGAAATCAGGGGAAAAGGTTTAATGCTTGCGGTGGAGTTTGAGAATTTCGAGATCAATAAAAAAATTATCGATGCCTGTATTTTAGATGGCGTATTGTCAGACTGGTTTTTACATTGCAGCAATTCTATGCGGATAGCTCCTCCGCTAATTATTACTAAAGAAGAAATTAAAGAAGCTTGCAAGACCATCTTAAAAAATATTAACTTAGTTGCAGGGTAAAAGCAAAGGGCATAGCTTAAATGCTGAAAAATAAAACTACTAACTGTTAGCTGAAATGAATGTATTAATCGTTGAAGATGAAAAAAGCCTGGCGCTTGAAATGGATGAATTCTTAAGCAAAGAGGGATTTATTGTAGAGCATGCCTGGAAAAAATCTTCTGCTGAAGAAAAGATATTTGTAAATAATTACGATTTTATTTTATTAGACCTGGGCTTACCAGATGGTGATGGTTTTGAAATTTTAAAACAGTTAAAAGCCATGAAAGATCGTGATGACGCTGTAATCATTTTAACCGCCCGTAGTGCTGTTGATGACCGGATTAAAGGTCTTGATGAAGGCGCAGATGATTATTTACCAAAGCCATTTTCACTAAACGAACTCTTAGCTCGAATGCACGCCATTACGCGTAGAAAACATAAGTTAGAGAAAAACGAGGTAAACATTCACGATTTCATGCTCAATATCCAGAATAGAACTGTTTCTTTTGGTGATGAAAGATTAAACCTCACTAAAAAGGAATTCGAGATATTTAACTATCTGGTGTTGAACAAAAACCGAGTGGTATCGAGAATGAGTTTAACTGAACATGTTTGGGGTGATATTTTAGAAGTCAATTCAGATTCAAACTTTGTTGATGTTCATGTTAAAAACCTGAGAAAAAAACTTGCAGGGATTAGTCCGATAGATTGGTTTGAAACGGTAAGAAGTATAGGATATAGGATTAATTGCTAGGAGTCGGGAAGTCAGGAGTCAGAGATCCGAAGATTAAGCGGTTGATAGTTCATGCTTTGATAGACTATAGCCAAACTGCTAATTCATAGTTAAATGGATGATAGCTTCAATATTTATAGTTTATAAACGGATGCTATTTGACTATGAACCATCAACTATAAAACCATGAACCATAAAATGACTCAGGTTTAATTGTTGGGCGCTTAGCGTCAATTAACCGATTTAAACAATTAACCCAACGATAATAAACCCTCGTCCATCTTACATAAAACATCTTCCATATAAATGAAGTTACAGGTTAAGTTTTCTTTATATAATGCAGTAACCAAAATTGCCATCATCCTGGTATTAGGTGCTATCATTTTATTCTCATTAGACAGACTTGCTTATAACCAGCTCGACAACCGTTTAATCAAAAAGAAGAACAAAATCATCAAAAATTTAAATGATAATGAGATCGACAGCCTTTTAAATAAAGAACAATCATTTACCGACTACAATATTTTAAAGGAAGAATTTATTGTGTTAACGGATATACCCGACAATCAAAAAGATTCTACCGCGAAGGTATTTACCGAAAAAAGAGAAATAGAGGGCGATATTGAAGTATACCGCATTTTAAACTACAAGTTCTCTTACCATACAAACTGGTACAACTTAGAGATTGGGGAAACAATGACAGCACTTCAATCTATTAAAAATTCGATCCGTTTTTATATGCTGATTGTACTTGTTGCTGCTTTGTTGATTACCCTAGTTGCCGACTTTACCTTCTCTAACTTTCTGCTCAAACCATTTTACCGCATTATTGATAAAAAAATTAACCTGGTTGATGATCCCACTCATTATAATTACCAGAATATACCTACCAGTACCAGTGATTTTAAAATCCTCGATAATAGCATAAATTCTTTAATGCGCAAAATAAACACACTTTTCGCTTTAGAAAAGCAGTTTATTGCCAATGTTTCGCATGAACTGCTTACCCCTATTTCAATTTTAAGTACCCGGTTTGAAAATATGCTCAACACTCCGGATATTCCAGTAGAGCATGAAAATAAAATATACGCCTCATTAAAAACCTTGAACCGCTTAAAGGTAATTATCAATAGTTTATTACTCATTTCGAAAGTTGAAAACAATCAGTACCTAAAAACAGAAGAAATTAGCCTCAAACAGGAAATCGATGATATATATGAAGATCTGGAAGATCGGATAGCTGATAAAAACATCAGTTATGGTGCCAACCTATCAAAAGACTTCCACTTTACAGGAAACAAAGCATTAATACACACGCTATTAATCAACATCATCAATAATGCAATTAAATACAATGTTGATGGAGGAGCTATTGCCATAACCGATAATACAGAAAATGAACATTATGTCCTCACCGTCAGCGATACCGGATCAGGGATGAGCGCAGCGTTGGTAGAAAATGCTTTCGATCGTTTTAAAAGAGGAAATAGCGAAGAAAATGGCTTTGGTTTGGGGCTCGCCATTGTGCAAAGTATCGCCAGATTCCATAAAATAGATGTTGATATCAAATCTGAAGAACATAAAGGAACCAATATTTCCTTATTTTTTTCAAAATGATAGGCTGCAGATAATGCTATTGCCCCTTCTGTAAATACACGTTTATAATCAAAACTGGTCAGGATATAAAAGACGGGAAGGGTGATATTTTTGGCAAGGCCTTTGCTTACTATTAAAATCAATCAGATAAGCAAAAAACATATCTTAATGAAAAACATCATCCCAATACTTGGAGCCGCAACTTTATTCATGGCATCTTGCCAGGGCGGAACAGCAAAGAAAACACAAGCCAAAATAGATTCTACTATAGTAACCAATGCAGCGGCAATAACCGATTCTACTCAATGTTATCAGTACATTAAAAATCGTGATACCGCTACCCTAACACTGAAGACAATTGACAATAAGTTAACAGGCACTTTGGGCTATAATTTATACGAAAAAGATAAAAATGCAGGCACTATAGACGGGGTTGTTAAAGGCGATACCATAATTGCAAACTATACTTTTCAGTCTGAAGGCAAAACATCAATCAGGGAAGTGGCTTTTTTGAAAAAGGGCGATCAGCTGGCAGAGGGATTTGGCGATGTAAAGGAAGTAAAAGGGGAAACCAAGTTCAAAGACCTAAGCAAACTAAAGTTTGATGGATCGATGACTTTTGACAAAATTGATTGTAAATAATACATCGTCATCTCAATCCATAAATCGTCATTTCGACCGCAGTGGAGAAATCTTTTACATAGTTTAAAGATTTCTCCATTTCGTTGCGCTTCAGTCGAAATGACGACCTTTCTTAGCTTTTATTCACTATTTACTCACAGCATCCTTGGCTGCTTTTGCCCAGTCCTCGCTTACCTTAATCATATATTCAGAATACTTTTGTATTTCGTCTGGTTTTAATTTACTGGCCCATCCTGTTGCCTTATTAGCCCATACAGTGTATTTATCGCTTATGGCTTTAATTTCTGCAGCATTTTTACTTTTTAAAGCTGCAACGTATTCGTCTTTTAATTTGCTGTACTCCGCCAAACCTTTGTTTACATCTTCACTTGAGAAAGTTGGAACGTTTGTTTTAATGGTTTCAGTGGTGGTAGTGGTAACTTTGGTAACAGTATCGCCGTTTACGGCAATTTTGCTCGAATCTTTGGTCGTTTCTGTTTTTTTTGTGCTGTTGCAAGAAACTAATGTAGTAGCCAAAAGGCTAATTGCTGCGATAGATAAGATGGTGTTTTTCATGATTAATTTGGGTTTTATACTTAACAGACCAATATGATGCCAAATCATAAAAAATCCGGTCAAATATTTAAATATTGTAACCGGATATCTTAATTATACTAAATATGTTGTGCTATAAGTCTTCGAAGCGTTCCCAAAAACCATCAATAGGCAGCTTTGCAAATATGTTTACAGGTTCTTTTTTTACCGGGTGCATAAACTGTAAGCGACGGGCATGCAGGCAAATACTTCCTTTTCTGCTTCCCCGCGGATAACCGTATTTATTATCACCCATAATCGGACATCCCATTGATGAAAGCTGAACCCTGATCTGGTGCGAGCGGCCTGTTAAAGGATCAACTTCCAGCAGGTAATAATCGCCTACCTTGGCTTTAACTTTATAAGAAAGCTCAGCCCGCTGACTGCCGGTAACTTCAGTGTTATAATAAGAAACCACATTTTTCTGTGGGTTTTTAACCAGCCAATGCACCAAAGTAGCCGACTCTTTTTCTGGCTTGTTCTTCACCACTGCCCAATAGGTTTTCTTTACTTCTCTATTTTTGAAAACAGCATTCATCCGTTCTAAAGCCTTACTGGTTTTAGCAAACAAAATTACACCGCTCACCGGGCGATCTAAACGGTGTACCACTCCTAAAAAAGCACCATTTGGCTTATCGTACTTTTTAGCAATATACTTTTTTACCTGCTCATCCAAAGGCTCATCGCCGGTTTCATCAACCTGTACAATATCACCTGCCCTTTTATTAATGGCGATTAAATGATTGTCTTCAAAAAGGATGTCGTTATCGGTAATTGGCATCGGTTAGTTTATTGGTTCATTCGTCATTAGTTCATTTGATAAAGCAAATCGTCTATTGCGAATTCTATTGGTTAATCTGTTAGTTGTTAAAGCTGGGTAGTTTATCTGCGCTTGAAAAAAACTCCAAACTCAAAACGCCTAGCTCCAAACTTAGTATTGTTCTTTTTCGTTCGGGAAATCGTTTGCTTTTACATCACGAATGTACGATTGTGCTGCGCCTAAAATTTCATCGTATAAATTAATATACTGGCGTAAAAAGCGTGGTTTAAATCCTTTGGTTAAACCAATCATATCATTTACTACTAAAACCTGCCCATCACAGTTTTGTCCGGCACCAATGCCGATAGTTGGGATATGCAGACTCTCTGTAACTTCTTTACCGAGGGAAGCAGGAATTTTCTCCAATACAACTGCAAAACAACCTGCAGCCTGTAAGGCCAAAACATCTGTTTTTAACTTATTTGCTTCTTCTTCTTCCTTTGCACGAACGGTATAGGTTCCAAATTTGTAAATTGATTGCGGTGTTAAACCCAGGTGTCCCATTACAGGAATTCCTGCTGTAATGATGCGTTGAACAGATTCAATAATTTCTTCACCGCCTTCTAATTTAACACCGTGGGCTCCTGACTCTTTCATAATCCTTATGGCTGAGTTCAAAGCTTCCTTTGAGTTTCCCTGATAGGAGCCGAAAGGTAAATCAACTACAACAAAAGCACGCTTTACGGCCCTTATCACAGATGCAGCATGATAAATCATCTGATCCAGGGTTATAGGCAAAGTTGTCTCATGACCAGCCATTACATTCGAAGCAGAATCGCCAACCAATAAAACGTCTAATCCTGCATCGTCAAGGATGGTCGCCATCGAATAGTCGTAGGCTGTTAACATCGATATTTTTTCACCACGTTGTTTCATTTCCTGTAAAATGTGCGTAGTGATGCGTTTGATTTCTTTATGTACCGACATGGGATTTGTTTTGTGTTGTCAAAAGTATTGTTTTTTCTTTAATTAAGCTGAAAGACTAAAGGTAAAAGACCAAAGCTATCTAAGGCAAAAATCATTTTTCATTTAAATCATGCTTCACCGCTTTCTGCTTTAGTCTTTCGCTTTTAGCTTCAATCTTATTTCACTTTTCTCTTTACATTTCCGATCTTAAACTCTATCTTTGTACCCCGAAATGGAAGGGATATATTCATCTTTTTTTGCACCCTGCAAATACGGCTTTAATGCCGAAAGCCATTCTTTTTTCAACTCTTTTTTAAATCAAAATCCATATTGTAATTACCATGACTAACTACACCAAGTTACCTGCGATTTTATTACTGGCCGATGGCACAGTTTTTTACGGCAAAGCTGCCGGAAAAATTGGAACTACTACTGGCGAAATTTGTTTTAATACCGGGATGACAGGTTACCAGGAAATTTTCACAGATCCAAGTTACTTTGGACAGATAATGGTTACCACCAATGCACATATTGGTAATTATGGTATCCATAAAGATGAAATCGAATCGGGTTCGATCAAAATTGCCGGTTTAGTCTGCAAAAATTACAATATCGTTTATAGCCGTAAAGAAGCAACCGAATCAATTCAGGATTATTTCCAAAATGATAATTTAGTTGCCATTTCTGATATCGATACGCGTGCGTTGGTTCGTCACATCAGGGATAAAGGCGCCATGAACGCGATCATTTCATCTGAAATTACCGACCTGGAAGAATTAAAACAAAAGCTGGCTGATGTACCATCAATGGAAGGTTTAGAGCTTTCTTCTAAAGTAAGTACTAGCGAACCATATTTTTACGGTAACCCTGAGGCAAGCCTAAAAGTTGCTGCCCTTGATTTAGGTATCAAGAAAAACATTTTGCGCAGCTTCGAAAACCGCGATATCTACGTTCAGGTTTTCCCTGCTAAAACCACTTTTGCCGAAATGGAAAAATTCAGTCCTGATGGTTATTTTATTTCTAACGGTCCTGGCGATCCATCGGTAATGCCTTACGCGGTAGAAACCATCAAAGATATATTAGCAGAAGATAAACCATTGTTCGGGATCTGCTTAGGTCACCAGTTATTGGCCGAAGCTAACGGTATTGGTACCATGAAAATGTTTAATGGTCACCGTGGATTAAACCACCCTGTTAAAAACATTATCAAAAACCACTGCGAGGTTACTTCACAGAACCATGGCTTTGGTGTAATTCCAGATGAGGTTAGAAACTCTGATAAAGTAGAAATTACACACGTTAACCTGAATGATAAATCAATCGAAGGAATCCGTGTTAAAGGTAAAAAAGCATTCTCGGTTCAATATCACCCGGAATCTTCTCCAGGCCCACATGATTCACGTTACTTATTCGATGATTTCGTTGAAGTAATGAAAGGTGAGCTGGTTTGGTAAGGTTAAGGTAGAAGGCTGGAAGGCGGAAGGTTTAAGGTAAAAGACTAAAGCATAAAGACCAAAGCTTAAAGACGAAGTCAGGTTTGAGGTAGAATGTTTGGTGCGAAAGCTCAAAAACCAATGAGTAAAGAGCAATAAACGACAAAACGATCTGCGGATTTGCGGCAAAAAGAAGCTGCCGATCCGCAGATTTCTTTTATAAGCTATTTTCGCCTACTCCAAACATCATTTTACCGACATTTTCCGTTAACTGTATTAAAATTCATTTCCTATTCATTTAAAGCTGCTTACATTCGCAACATGGAAACAAAAAAAGCCATTATCAGTGTTAAAGACCTGGTAAAAAAATACGATGATTTCGTGGCCGTTCAAGGGCTTAGTTTTGAGGTGTATGAGCATGAGATTTTCGGTCTGCTTGGACCTAATGGCGCTGGAAAAACCACTACCCTCGAAATTATCGAAACATTGAGAGCTAAAACATCGGGTGAAATTATTGTTGATGGTTTTTCTGTTGATAAACAGCCGCAGGATATTAAACAGATTATTGGTGTACAGCTACAGGCAGCTGGTTATTATCCGAATCTAAACCTGATCGAACTGATTGAACTTTTTGCCGGGTTATATGGCGCCAAAATTAAACCCATGGAGATGCTGGAGAAAGTAAATCTTCAGGATAAGGCCAAAGCCAAATATAAAGCACTTTCAGGCGGACAAAAGCAGCGTTTCTCTATCGCCACAACACTCATCAATCAACCAAAAATTATTTTTTTAGATGAGCCTACAACAGGACTGGATCCACAGGCCCGCAGGAATCTTTGGGATCTGATTAAAGAAATCCGCGATGCGGGAACAACCGTGGTTATAACCACACACTATATGGACGAGGCTGAACAGCTTTGCGATCGCGTTGCTTTTGTAGAACGCGGACAGATTATCGCTTTGGATACGCCTGATAATTTAATAGACCAATTAGTAAACAGCGGTTTTGAACGCAAAAAAGAGGTTAAAAAAGCTAACCTGGAAGATGTGTTCATCAACCTTACCGGGCAAGAGTGGCGTGAATAGCCCCCTACCCCCCTGAAGGGGGAACTTAAACTAGTGCCTAATACATTTTAAAAAAAACAAAATCCAGCAGAACCAATATGCAAAAAGATATACACGAAAGAAATTTAAACTCCCCTTCAGGGGCTGGGGGTTATAACAACCTTACAGCAACCCTGGCCCTTGCCAAAGCGAGTTTCCGGTCGATTATGCGGAGTCCATCGGCAGTGGTATTTACGCTTGCTTTTCCTTTGATATTTATCCTTGTCTTCGGATTTTTGGGTGGTGGTGGAACCCACATCGATGTTGGGGTAACACCAGGCTCTGATGTAAATAACCCGGTAATGGGCATGTTGAAAAAAACAGGAATGATCCGTTTGGTCAAAGATAAATCAAAAGCCGAATTTGATAAATTACTTGAAAAGGGTAATGTTGATGCCATGATTGATGTACATAGAAAAGTAAATTCTGCCGCCTATTCGGTTAATGTGGTTTACACCTCTGCATCAAGAGATAAAGGCGGGATTTTAAAATCGGTTTTAAACAATATTTTTTACGATAAAACCTTAAAACCAACGGTAGCAGAAATAAAAGAAAGCACGATTACAGGCCGTGAGTATAAAACCATTGATTTTATTCTTCCAGGTCAATTGGGCTTTTCGCTATTAAGCACAGGCGTTTTCGGAACAGCATTCGTATTCTTAAGTCTGCGCCAGACCCTGGTAATCAAGCGTTTTTTCGCAACTCCGGTAAGGCGTTCAAGCATTGTCATTGGCGAAGGAATTGCCCGTATTGGATTTGCCTTAATAGGTGCATTATTTATCATTTTAATTGGCCATTTCTTTTTTGGCTTTACCTTGGTACATGGTGCACTCACGGTCGTCAACATGCTTATACTGGCCACAATGGGCATTATCGTTTTTATGGGCTTTGGCTTTATTATCTCGGGCATTGCCAAAAGCGAAAGTATGGTACCTCCAATATCAAATATTATTACCCTACCACAGTTTTTACTATCGGGAACATTCTTTTCTATCGAGGCTTTTCCAAGTTGGTTACAGCCGATTAGCCGGGCTTTGCCACTTACCTATTTAAATGATGCCATGCGCAAAGTAGCTTTTGAAGGTTTAGGCTTGTGGGATGTAAAATTCCAGATTATGATCTTATTGCTTTGGGGTATTGGCATTTATGCAGTAGCGGTAAAAGTATTTAAGTGGGAATAAGTACCTTAAAACATTTTTAAATGATAACGTAACGTTATCATTTTTTTTTGAATAAAATGTTAATATCGGATAAGTTTATTTTTAAGTATAACCGATAATTATTATCTTTGGGTATGTGGGATTTTGATTTAAGCGATTTAGAAGAGCTATTACCGCAAATAGAAAGGTTATACGAAAAAAAGGCCCGGTTAGAAACTTCAAGGCCATTGCCTAATAGCGCCCTACACCGCATTAAAGAAGACCTCACACTGGAGTGGACTTACAACTCAAACAGTATAGAAGGAAATACCTTAAGCCTGAAAGAAACCCAAATGGTTTTACAGGAAGGCATGACCGTAAAAGGAAAATCACTTAGGGAGCATTTCGAAGCTTACAACCATGAAAAAGCCATTGATTACTTATACACCTTAGTCAATAAAAATTACACCTTAAGAAGCATCGATATCCTATCCCTGCATGGCTTGGTATTGCGAAGTATTGAAGATGATTATGCGGGCCGTTTAAGAAATGGCGGAGTACGTATTGTAGGTGCAAACTTTACACCACCCAATGCAAATAAAGTTTCCGATTTATTAGATCAACTGATCACTTTTATTAACGATAATCCACTGGGTTTAAATGATATTGTATTGTCTACTATTTTCCACCATAAACTGGTTTGGATTCATCCGTTTTTTGATGGGAATGGGCGTACCGTAAGGCTTGCGATGAATTTACTACTTATGCGAAATGGCTTCCCTCCTGCTATTATCCTCAAAAACGACAGAAAGAAATACTACGAAGCACTTAATCAAGCTAACAAGGGCAATTACCATAAACTTTGTTTATTGATGCTGCAGGCCTTAGAGCGTTCGTTAAATATCTACATAAATGCATTGCCTGGAAACAATTACGGGGATTATGAACCCATATCACATATCGTTTCAGAACCTGATGTTCCTTATGGCCAGGAGTATGTGAGCCTATTGGCAAGACAAGGCAAAATAGATGCCTATAAAGAAGGCAGAGATTGGCTTACCACAAAATCTGCAGTACAAAGTTATATCAAAACACGCAAGAGAAAACGTTAACCTTTTTTAACTTTTCGGTGAATGATATTGCTGTAATTTTACAGAAAAATTTTTAATGAAAAGTTTGATCATCTTTTGCAGTATTTTATTGGTTGCCAATACTTCGAAAGCTCAGTTTAAATTCCTGGCAAATAACAGTTCTGACCAATACAAGGCTAAAATTTTTGTTGATAAATGTGAAGGGAATGCTTGTGGTGGAAAAGCCACTGTTATTATTTACGATAAGGTCACAGACAGGGAAATAGATACCTTCCACTCTGAAGACCTGGATTTTGGCTTAACTGAGACTCAAAATGCCAAACTTGGATGGCTGGAACTTGGCAAATACCAGACACCTCTAATTTTTGGCGATTTTAATTTTGATGGCCTTGAAGATCTTGCCATCAGAAACGGTAATAACGGCGCTTATGCCAGTCCATCATACCAGATTTATTTAACCTCAAAAGAAAACAAATTTCTGTTGAGCAATGAACTTACCAAACTGGCAAGCGAAAACCTGGGCATGTTTGATGTTGACAAAAAAACAAAGCAAATTGCTATTCATCAAAAAGATGGCTGTTGTTTTGATAAAACCATCAACTACAAATTTGATGCTAAAAACATACCATACGAAGACTCATCGGTAATTGAAGATTCGAGCATTGCTGATATTGTTACTGTAATTACTCAGAAAATTGTTGACGGAAAAATAAAAAGAACCGTACAAAAATTTAAAATGAAAGATTATTATAATCAATAAGCCGAATTTTCAACCACAGATGCACACGGATAAACAAGGATTTCTGTTTGTCGTCACCCTGATCCGATAGCTATCGGATTTATTTCAGGGTCTATTGCAGGAAAGATGCTGACCACGAAGTAGCTACAAGACAGTTGAAAAAACGATTTTTACTTGTAAAATAAATTCAGCATGAGGATCACCTTATATGAATAATTTAAAGTGCGGCTTTTACCAAAAATGGCAATATTTCTTTCTGGAAACTTACAAAGTTTTTACGCACATCTGAATCGCTAACTGAAGTAAATGCAAATGAAAACACGATACTTTTACTGGCTTTTAACAGAAAAGCCAGCCCTTCTCTTCTTGCCGGATTATTCTTAAAGTTATCCAATTGTAGATAAGCGGCTAACAATAAGGCTTCGAGCTGATCTGATAAATGCTTTAAAAACTCCTGTGAGTTCGCATTTTCACGAACAAAATCCCAACCAATAAACTCATTACACGCGGTAAATGATAAGCGACTTGTTTTCATCACCAGCGCTTTTAAGTGCTCTTCTTCCGAAGCGTAACTTAATTTATTGTGCAATATTTCGTACAGGTTCTGATCCAGGTAATCCATCAGAATACTATCTAAAACCTGCTCTTTGCTTTCAAAATATTTGTAAATAGTGGCTTTAGCGATACGAGCCTTTTTTGCAATTTCGTTCACACTGGTTTTATGATAACCATATTTTCTAAATAGTTCTTTGGCAGCCTTTTTTACTGTTTCTTTTATTTTTTCAGCTTCCATTTTAATTGCTTACGTGTAATAATGTGTTGCCTTGCAAAGAAATATTATAGGCTTTCAAACTTTTTTCGGCGGGCGCTTTTTGTGGACTTCCATCAAGCAGTGAAAATTTAGCTCCAGAACAAGGGTCGGTTGCGGTAAACTCACTAACATCAGGCACTACTTTACAAATTTTTTCGGGATTTACGGTACTGCAACGATCAAATGCTACATAGTAGTTGGATGATATTCGCACAATAATTAAACCTCCAACACCCCGATCAGCAACTAGCATGACATTATCTTTTTGCTTAATGGAAAACTCTTGTAGCGTTACACTATAATTTACAGGTACATCAGGAATGTAACCTCCATCTTTACCGCAACCTGTAGCCATTAGCAGTACAAACAATATACTGTACAGATATTTCATCATTAAATTAAAGCCGATTTAAATTGCTTTAAGAAACGTGCATCGTTCTCAGAAAATAAGCGCAAATCTTTAATTACATATTTCAAATTGGCAATACGTTCTATTCCCATTCCGAATGCAAAGCCACTATATTTTTTTGAATCAATTCCACAGTTTTCCAAAACATTTGGATCTACCATACCACAACCCAAAATCTCTACCCAACCGCTGTATTTACAAAACTGGCAGCCAGCACCTTTACAAATGGTACAAGAAATATCCATTTCTGCAGATGGCTCGGTAAAAGGGAAATATGACGGGCGGAAACGTACTTTGGTACCTTCTCCATATAATTCCTGAACGAAATAAAACAAAGTCTGTTTTAAATCGGCAAATGAAACATTTTCATCAACATACAAACCTTCCACCTGATGAAAAAAACAGTGTGCACGGGCAGAAATGGCTTCGTTACGGTAAACACGGCCTGGCATAATTGCCCTGAATGGTGGCTGGCCTTGCTCCATCATGCGCACCTGTACTGAAGATGTGTGCGTACGTAAAGCAATATCACCTTTCTCTCCACCTTTTTTAATAAAGAAAGTATCTTGCATATCTCTTGCAGGATGCTCTTCAGGGAAGTTTAGTGCCGAGAAATTATGCCAATCATCTTCAATTTCAGGTCCCTCTGCTACTGTAAAGCCAAGTTTTGCAAAAATCTCTACAATTTCTCTACGTACCAAGGCTAAAGGATGGCGTGAACCAATCTCGAAACCTTCGCCAGGCAAAGTTAAATCCAATTGCGAATTTTCACTTTTAGTATCAGTGCTTTCGGTTGATTCTTTTAAAGTTTGGTATTTTGATTCTGCAAGTTGTTTAAATTCGTTTAAAACCTTGCCCAACGATCTTTTTTCTTCAACAGAAACAGATTTGAATTCGTCGAAAATTTCTTTTATGATGCCTTTGCTTCCTAAATATTTAATACGGAATTGCTCTAACTCATCTGCTTTTTCAGTTACGAAAGCATTAATTTTATCGGTATATTGTGTTATTTTATCCTGTAACATGGCTTCAAATATACAGCAAATTATCTAATAATTTTAAGGTAAGCGGGTTCAAATAATCTGTTTACAATATCATTATAAAAGAAAATGAACCCATAAAGCACAAAAGCCACTTAAAGCGGCTTTTGTAATTATAGTTGATCTATAAGTTTTAAATCACACCCAATTCTTTACCTACTTTGGTAAATGCTGCGATGGCTTTATCTAAATGATGTTGCTCATGTCCGGCTGATAACTGTACACGGATCCTTGCTTTGCCCTGAGGTACCACAGGGTAAAAGAAACCAATTACATAAATGCCTTCTTCTAACATTTTAGCAGCAAATTGCTGCGCAATTTTAGCATCGTATAACATTACCGGAACAATAGGATGGAAACCTGGTTTAATATCAAAACCGGCCTCGGTCATTTTCTCACGGAAATATTGAGTATTGCTTTCTAATTTATCTCTTAATGAGGTGGTTTCGCTCAACATATCCAATACTGCAATTGATGCACCTGCAATAGCCGGAGCAAGCGTATTAGAAAATAAGTAAGGACGTGAACGCTGACGTAACATGTCGATAATTTCTTTCTTGCCAGAAGTAAAACCACCGGATGCACCACCTAAAGCTTTACCTAAAGTACCTGTAATAATATCAATACGGTCCATTACATCAAAATGCTCGTGTGTTCCACGACCATTTTTGCCGATAAAACCAGTACAGTGCGATTCATCAATCATGATCAATGCCTCATATTTATCAGCTAAATCTGCGATTTTATCTAGCGGAGCAACGGATCCGTCCATTGAGAAAGCTCCGTCGGTAACAATAATCCTGTGTCTGCAATCTTTGGCAGCGATTAATTGTTTCTCCAGATCTTCCATATCCGCATTTTTATAACGGAAACGTTGTGCTTTACACAAACGCACCCCATCAATAATGGATGCATGGTTTAACTCATCAGAAATAATGGCATCTTCGGCATTAAACAATGGTTCAAAAACTCCACCATTTGCATCAAATGCAGCAGCATATAAAATGGTATCTTCAGTACCTAAAAATTTGGAAATTTTAGCTTCCAGCGCTTTGTGCACATCTTGCGTTCCGCAGATAAAACGCACTGAAGACATTCCATAACCATGATCGTCGATTGCTTTTTTAGCTGCTTCTATCACTTTTGGATGAGAAGAAAGGCCTAAATAATTATTTGCACAAAAGTTAACCACTTCAGCACCACCGCTTACTTTTATGTCGGCACCCTGAGGTGTAATAATTATACGTTCGCGTTTAAATAATCCAGCGTTTTCGATTTCTTCAAGTTCTTTTTGCAGAACAGGTTGTAATGTTTTATACATGGCCTTTTGATATGGTTGATTTTGCCTCAAAGTTATAAAAAAAAGTCTTTTCAGACTCAAAAAGGCAATTTTACACCTACATTTTGCAGACAAAAGTTTTGACTGATCAAACGATCTATGCGCTTGTGTAATATTTATTTCTAAAAACCGCCTTTCCAGATTATTTTTTTTTCGATCTTAACAAACTTTAACATGTACCTGTGTGTATAGTGTTAAAGTTATTCGATCTTTATAGCTTACTAATCTAACGTATGATAAGAATTTGCGCGCTCCTGTTTTTTTGCGGCCTCACCAATTTTGTATTTGCACAACATTTTACAGTTACTGGCATTATTAAAGATACGAACGGACAACCTGTTCCGTTTGCATCGGTTTATTTAAAAAGCACTACCTCGGGAACCTCTGCAAATATTGACGGAAAATATTCGATTAAGCTGAAAAACGGTGAGCATATCTTAAGCTTTAGAGCTGTAGGTTACAAACAGCAAGAGCATATTGTAAATGCATCGGCAGATCTTGTGCTTAATGTAGCACTAACGGCAGAAAGTTATACTTTGGAAAATGTTAACATCAGGGCCAATGCTGAAGATCCAGCCTACTCCATCATCCGTAAAGCCATTAAAGAGCGAAAAGCACATTTAAATGAAGTGAAAGCATTTAGTTGTGATGTTTACATTAAAGGAGTGCAAAGGTTAAAAGGTGCACCGAAAAAATTCTTCGGACAGGATATACAGAAAATTTTAGAGTTGGATACTAACCGGAAAGGCATTATATACCTATCAGAATCGCAGAGCAAGTTTAATTTCAGACGACCAAATGATGTGCATGAAGAAATGATCTCCTCAAAAGTTGCGGGGAGGAACAACTCATTCAGTTTTAACAAGGCATCGGATCTGATCATCAATTTTTACGATAACTACCTGCTCGAAAATAAATTAAGTTCAAGAGGATATATTTCACCAATTGCAGACAATGCGCTCTTCTATTATAAATATAAATTACTGGGCGAAAGCAAGGAAAACGGAGAAATCATCCATAAAATAGAAGTGATTCCCCGCCGTGAAAACGATCCTGTTTTTAGGGGGATTATCTATATTATTGACGACAGCTGGAGAATTTACAACACAGATGTATACCTCACCAAAAACGCAGGGATCAACTTTATCGATACACTGAACATCAGCCAGCAGTTTACCAAGGTTAACGAGGTTTACATGCCTACTGCTATTAATTTTCAATTTGCAGGCAATGTGCTGGGATTTAAAATAGCTGGTTATTATGTGGGAATTTATAGTAATTATAATCTGGACCCTAAATTTCCAAAAAACTTTTTCAGTGGAGAAATCTTAAAAGTTACTGAAATGGTTAACAAAAAAGATTCCGTATACTGGAAAAATAACAGGCCTATCCCTTTAACGGAAGATGAAAAAATCAATTATGTAAAAAAAGACAGTATCGCGAAGCTAAAAGAATCAAAAAAATATCTTGATTCTCTTGAAAGAGAGAACAATAAATTTGGTATTGGTAAGCTTTTACTTAGGGGAGTAAGTATTAATGATCGGTATGACAAGGAATATTGGCAATTTGACCCGGTATTAAAAGCCATATTCTACAATACTGTAGAAGGATTTGCCATAAAATATGGTGTGACCTACAGAAAGGATTTTGAGAATAGAAGATCTTATTCTATTCGCCCTGAACTAAGATACGGTTTTGCCAACCAAAAACTTACCGGAAGTTTAACAGGAAGTTATTACTACAATCCGCTCAAGAGAGCAAGTGTAGGTGCATCTTTCGGAAACGGCATCTTTGATTTGAATAATTTAGGCTCAATGACACAGCTGGGTAATACGATCAATTCGTTATTTTATGAGAAAAACTTCGCCAAGTTTTACGAAAAGAGTTTTATCAATATCAATACCACCCGCGAACTGGCCTCTGGCCTACAGGGAAGTGTGGCTGTAGATTACAACCGGAATAAAAGCCTCAACAACAACTCAACCTTTAAATTTATAGATGCGAAAGACCGTGAATTTACGTCAAACAACCCTTTCAAACCAACCGAAGACACACCACTTTTCCCAACCTATAATTCTTTCAGCGCAACCGCAAGTTTAACCTATACTTTCGGACAAAAATACATTACCCGTCCGGATGGTAAATTTTACACGGAATCAAAATTCCCTAAAATTACTTTATTGTATAAAAAAGGATTTAATGGCGTTTTAAATAGTGATGTTGATTACGATTTCGTGAAGCTTGAGGTTTCTCAGGACAGGATCGGATTCGGATTATGGGGTTACACTTCATTTTTGGCAGGTGTGGGCAAATTTCTGAACAACAAACACATGTATTATCCTGATTTTAAACATTTCGCAGGTAACATCTCCACCATCTTCCCTCCCAATTTAAGGAAATTTCAATATTTAGATTTTTATCAGTTCAGTACCAACCAACAATATTTTGAAGCCCATTTAGAGCATAATTTTGCGGGTTTCTTTATGAATAAAATTCCATTGTTGCGTAAAGCAAAACTTGAAGAATTTATCGGTGGCGGTTATTTATCTTCTCCTGAAAAAAGGAATTACAAAGAATTCTATTTCGGTATTCAACGTCTGGTATTGCGGGCAAGTTATGGCTTCGCTTACGATGGCGCAACCAAGTTAACGCAAGGATTTAGGATATCCTACGGCTTCTAGAATGGAAAATGTTTGATGTAAGATGGATGATGGCAGGCAACACACATCCATCTTACATTTTCCATTTTTACATCTTACATAATTCCCTTATCTTTGCACCGCTTTAAACGCCGTTTGCAACGGTATCAACAGCGTTATGAAAAAATATCAGACACTACTTTACTATTGCTATAGTTACATAGCGGAGGCAGAACAATTTGCTGCCGATCATCTTAAATTTTGTAAATCGTTAGATTTAGTCGGGCGTATTATTGTTGCCGACGAAGGTTTAAACGGTACCGTTTCTGGAACTGCTGAAGCCTGTAAAGCCTATATGGAAGCTATACATGCTGATGAAAGATTTGCCAAAACTGAATTTAAAATCGATAACGTTGAGGAACCTTCTTTCCTTAAGATGCACTGCCGTTACAAATCGGAAATTGTACATTCTGGTTTAAGGGATACTTCGATTATTAATCCGAACAAACAAACGGGTAAACATTTAGAGCCGGTAGATTTCATGAAAATGAAAGATGATGAGGATGTAATTATCCTTGATGTGCGTTCTAATTATGAGCATAACCTTGGTAAGTTTAAGAATGCAGTAACGTTGGATATTGAGAATTTCCGCGATTTCCCTGAGCAGATTAACCAGCTTGCCCAATATAAAGACAAAAAAATATTAACTTATTGTACCGGAGGCATTAAATGCGAAAAAGCTTCGGCTTTGCTTTTACACCATGGCTTTAATGATGTTTATCAATTGCATGGTGGCATTATCAAGTACGGGAAAGAAGCTGGTGGAAAGGATTTTGAAGGCAAATGTTATGTTTTCGACAACCGTATCGCTGTTGACGTAAACGAAGTAAACCCTACTATTGTTTCGGTTTGCTATAATTGTGGCAAAACCACACCAAAAATGATCAACTGTGCCAATCCTGAGTGTAACGAGCACATTACCCAATGCGATGATTGCGGTAACGAACTTCAGGGCTGCTGCTCAACAGCATGCACTACGAACCCGCGTAAACGTCCTTACGATGGTACAGGTTATTATGTGAAGGTTCCGCAGCCGGTAGCGGTGAAAGGCTAGCCCCGGCTTATTGCCTATTGGTTGATGGTCTATGGTTGATAGCCAATAGTAATTAAACTTATAAACTTAGCTAAAATTCAAATAATTATAAGCCATAATATTGAAGGAGACGATTATATTTATTTCAAATTCAATGTTATGGCTTTCAAATTTGAAGAACTAAAAGTTTGGCAAATCTCATTAAATCTCAGTAACGAAATAGACATTATTGCTAAAAACTTCCCACGGATAGAGCTATTCAGTCTCTCCAATCAAATTAAAAAAGCAGCAGATTCAGTAAACCTTAATATTGCTGAGGGATGCATGGGCCAGTCAAAAGCTGAGTTCAAAAGATTTCTAACCTATTCTGTGCGATCTGGATTAGAGGTAGTGAGTTGTCTTTTTATGGCTTCATCAAGAAATTATATCACGGAATCTGAATTTAAAAGGTTATACATGGAATACGAGCAGCTTTGTAAAATGATTTCAAAGTTGAAGACTTCTCTTTAAGAAAGGTAATTTATTTTTGGTTGATGGTTCATGGTTGATTGTCAGGTAGCCATATTGGATAAATCTAGACTTGAAGTTTTCATTATATGCTAGATAGCTCATAGTTAATAGTCAGATAGCCGCATTATATAAACTCAGCCTACTCAAAGCATTTGCCACTAAGTCATGAACAACTTGCCTAAGCAATTTGGCTATCAACAATGGACTAAAAAACCATCAACCCCAGGCAATCATTTAACTCTATCCTATTTTAAACAATTTTTCACTTACTTTGTGTAATAATGGCTTTATCGAGTAACCATTTTATGCTAAACTACTTCCGTTTTTTATTACTGCTTTCCTGTTTTACTATAAGCGCCTATGCATCAGAAATTAAAAGCATTGGTGTACCCTATATCGAAAATTATCCTAAAGCTGTTTATTCATCAGGGAACCAGAACTGGAGTATAGCAAAAGATAAAAATGGAGTGATGTACTTCGGCAATGCGGAAGGATTGTTAACTTTCGATGGCCGTTACTGGCAGAAATACCAGTTGCCTAACCGGCAGATTGTAAGATCAGTTGCTACAGATAACAAAGGAAGAATTTATACAGGCAGTTTTGGTGAATTTGGTTTCTGGGCGATTAAAAACAATAAATTAGGCTACAACTCACTCATCAATTTATTGCCAAAAGGCATTAAAATAAATGACGAGGTATGGAAAATTTATGTAGATCAAGACCGGGTCATCTTTCAGTCTTTCTCCAAAATCTTTATTTATAAAAACAATAAAATTGAAGTGGTCAAATCGCCATCTTCTTTTTTATTTTTACATAAAGTACGTAATAAGTATCTTATTGAAGTGCTTGAAAAAGGCTTATTCGAACTGGCTGGCAATAAATTGATCCACATTCCGAATAGCGAAAAGCTGGGCAAAGAAGGTATTCTATCCATCCTGCCCTATAAAACTGATGGTCTTATTATCGGCACCAGTAAAAACGGCCTATTTACTTACGACGGGAAAGATTTTGCGCCTTTAAATACTTCAGCCAATAGCTATTTAAAAACCTATCAGCTCAATAACGGAGTAAGTTTACTCGGCAAATATTTTGCTTATGGCACCATCCTCAACGGATTGATTATTATTGATGAAAATGGAAGGGTGGTACAGCGCATTAACAAATCGAGCGGCTTACAAAACAACACGGTTTTAAGTTTATACGCCGATAATGAACAAAACCTCTGGACCGGGCTTGACAATGGAATCGACAGGATAGAACTCAACTCTCCCCTATATTTCTATTTTGATAAGACCGGTCAGTTTGGAACGGTATACTCCAGTATTATTTTTAAAAATAAAATTTATCTTGGCACCAATCAGGGTTTATTTTATAGTGAGTGGTCGCCTGATAATCTCCTGCCCTTTAATTTTAGGTTGATCCCAAATTCGCAGGGACAGGTCTGGGAACTGACCATTATTGATAATGAACTGATTTGTGGTCACAATAGCGGTACATTCAAAGTAAATGGTGATCAAATTAACTGGTTATCCAGGTCTGCCGGAGGATGGACAATCAAAAAGCTAAACTCCAACCCAAATTACCTCGTTCAAGGTACATATACCGGACTTTCGCTCTTCACAGAATCTCCGGGTTCGGGATTAAAATTTATAACAAAGATTGCTGGATTTGATGAGCCATCAAAATATGTAGAGCAAGATAATAAAGGTGATATCTGGGTAGCACAAGCCTATAAGGGTTTATACAAATTGAGTTTAAGCCAAAATTACAGCAAAGCAACCAGTGTTAAATATTTCGACGAAAAGAATGGTCTATCTGGCAATTACAACATTAATATATTCAATTTAGAAAACAAAATTGTCTTTTCTTCTGATGAGGGGTTTTATACCTATGATGAGTTAAGTGATAAATTCACTAAGTACGCAGCATTGAATAAAGAGCTCGGTTCATTTCAATCGTCCAATAAAATTATAAATGCTGGCGGCAAAAAATATTGGTTTATCAACCACGGTAAAACGGCACTGGTTAATTTTAGTGAACCTGGAAAGGTAGAAATCGATTCCAATCAATTCAGTATTCTGGATGGCCGCATGGTACAATATTACGAAAATATAAACCGCATCAGCGATTCTATTTACCTGATCAGTGTGGATGATGGTTTCGTAATTTATAATCCAACTGCACAACTCAACCAGCAGAAACAAAAACTTCCTGCCGTTTTGATCAGGCGTATAGAAGATATTACCGATAAATTTTCGCTCATTAGCGAAGCCGGAAACAGCGAGGAAGTAACTGAGATCCAGAACAGCCGTAACAATATCCGTATTTCTTACGCACTGCCCTATTACCGACAGGCTAAGGTTAAATACCAGATTTATCTTGAAGGTTACTCCCGTACCTGGTCTGACTGGAGTTATGCCACCCAAAAAGATTTCACCAATTTAAGTGCCGGAAACTATGTTTTCAAGGTTAGGGCAAAGATAGATGACAGTACGGTGAGTGAAGAAACCGTTTATAAGTTTACCATTTTGCGCCCATGGTACCTGAATAACTGGGCCATACTGCTTTATGCCATCCTTTTTGTGATCGTATTGATTATGGGCAAGAAAATTTACGAAAGGAAGCTGCAAAGGGATAGTCAGAAAATAAGCGAGCGCTTGCAGGCCGAACAGGAAGAAATATTAAGGCAGGAAGCAGAAACTAGTGAGAAACAGATCATCAAACTTCAAACAGAAAAACTTCAGGCCGAACTGGCTTCAAAAAACAGGGAACTGGCCAATTCTGCCATGACATTAGTCTATAAAAATGAGCTGCTCCAAAAACTGAGCGACGAGATTACTAAGTTAAAGGATGAAAATGGCAAGAAACTTTCTGACGATCAAACCCGAAAAATTCAGAAAGTAATCAATGATGGCATGAACGATGAGCGCGATTGGCATCTATTCGAAAATAGCTTTAACGAGGCACATGAAAGTTTCTTCAAGAAATTAAAAGCACAGCATCCTGATCTTGTTCCTAACGATTTAAAGCTATGCGCCTATCTTAGGATGAACATGAGCAGTAAAGAAATGTCGTCGTTATTGAACATCAGTTTACGTGGGGTAGAGATCCGCAGGTACCGCCTCCGTAAGAAGCTCGAAGTACCTCATGATAAAAATTTAACTGAATTTTTGATGGAACTTTAATGTGACATCACGAAACAGATTTTAAAATCAAAAATCTTCAATAACTATCGTTGGGAACGTTTGTATAAAAAATGGTTTTGAAGCATTTTTCTTTTATATCATTAAATAACCACTACATCATTACCTCTCATACGCAATTTTTAAACCCCACAAAATACTTAGTGTTAATTGTACACTTGTGTGTATGTTAATATTATGTTAAAATCCAAAAAAAATGCGTTTTTAGCCTAAAATCGCATTTGGTTTAATGAATTGAGATACCCCAAAAACCTGTATGATGTATTAATGTAGAGGTAAAAACACTTGCACATCAGCAAAAACAACCTCACATTTAACTAACAATTAAACTAAATTTATAATAAAGCATGAAAAGAATCTTTACAAGACTTTCTGTTCTCGCTGCACTTTGTTTGCTAACAATTAACGTAGCATTTGCGCAAAACATTACCATAAAAGGTAAGGTAATTGATGGGGGTGACAAAACACCTTTACCTGGCGTAACTATATTAGTTAAGGGCACACAAACTGGCACTCAAACAGACGCGAACGGCGGCTACTCCCTTAGTGCGCCGGCCAACGCCACATTAGTATTTAATTTTATAGGTTATACAGCACTTGAGCAGGCTGTAAACAATCAAACAACAATTAATGTATCATTAGCATCATCAACACAACAATTAGAGCAGGTTGTGGTTGTGGGTTACGGTACGCAAAGAAAAATTGATGTTACCGGATCTGTTGGGACGGTAAAGGGTGAGGATATTTCTAAGCAGGCATCAGTAAATCCGGTAAGTGCATTACAAGGTAAGGTTGCCGGTGTATCGATTACCAATAATGGTACGCCAGGTTCTTCGCCACAAATAACAATACGTGGTACAAGCACAATATATGGAAAAACAGGACCACTCTACGTAGTAGACGGTGTGTGGTATGATGACATTAACTTTTTAAATCCGGCAGACATTGCTAATATCAGTATTTTAAAAGATGCATCTTCACAATCAATTTACGGTATCCGTGCCGCAAATGGTGTTGTTTTGGTAACTACTGTTAAAGGTAAAAAAGGAGATGCAGTAATCAATTACAATGGATCTGTTGGCCTTCAAAAAGTAACCAATCAGGTAGAAATGGCTAATGCTAGTGAATATGCAACTTTGGTAAATGAAGCTTATAGTCTTCAGAACCCGCCTGCTACGCCTTTATTTGCCAACACCAATTTAGGTACCGGAACCGATTGGTACAACCAGGTACTTAGAACAGCAATGGTTAATAATCACCAATTGTCTATAAGTGGTGGTTCTGAAAAATCAACTTATAATTTCTCTTTGGGCTATCTTGACCAGGATGGAATTGTTAAAAATAATAATTACAAACGTTATACAGTAAGGCTAGCGAATGATTTCCAGGTTTTTGAACCCTTAAAAATTGGTTACAACGTTGCAGGAACTTACAGTAAGTCGAAAGATGCACCAACAACTATTTTCAGGGCTATGTACGCAGCATCTCCGGTTGTACCAATCTTTAATTCAGATGGCAGCTATGGTGATCCAAATGCGTTTAATCTAGGAAACGGGAGCAACATGAACCCTCAGGCAACGCTTGATTTCTTTAACCAGAATACCACAAAATATAAAATTAACGGTAATGTATATGCAGAATTAAAATTCCTCAAAAACTTTACTTTCAAGACCAGTATAGGTGGAGATTTCGGACAGGAAGAAGTGAGGGGCTATGTTCCAAAATATGAGGCTACCAAAACACAGCTGAGCACGATTAGTAAACTTGACATAGACCGTATTGAAAATAGAAACTGGCTTGTTGAGAATACGTTAACTTTTGATAAAAAATGGAATGACCATAGTTTAACAGTTTTAGCTGGCCAAACCGCACAACGGAATAAAATGTACACCATAAATGCTGATGCACAAAACGTTCCATATACTTCAGAGGGTGATCTTTATCTGGCTTTAGGTGATGCAGCAAGTAGAAGTATCATTGACAAAGGAGAATTAAGTACATTTTCATCTTACTTTGCAAGGGTTAATTATGGTTACAAAAATAAATATTTATTAAATGCTTCAATCAGAAGAGACGGTGCTTCTCAGTTTTTTGGATCTGATAACGTATGGGGAAATTTCCCTTCAATAGGAGCAGGCTGGGTAATCAGCAATGAGGAATTCATGAAAAACCAGAACATCTTTAGTAACTTGAAATTAAGAGGAAGCTGGGGTAAAGTTGGTAATGCAGGAGTTCCATTCAATCCATCAACCCAAACTGTTGACCAAACCGCAGCCTTAATTGCAATTTTTGGAGGAATTCCTTATACCGGAGCAAGTATTACAACCATTGTACCTCCAACCCTATTTTGGGAAAGAAGTGCTGGAACTGATATTGGCCTGGAAATGGGTTTCTTAAAAAACAGGTTAAATATTGAATTAGATTATTATAACAGAAAAACAGAACAGGCAATATTCGACATTCCGGTTTTAGGAAGTCTGGGAACAGTAAACAGTTCTATTATTGCTAATCAGGCAGATATCCAAAATCGTGGTTTCGAATTTTTAGCAACCTGGGCTGATAAAACATCTGGCGGATTAACCTACTCCATAAGTGGGAACCTTGGAATTAACAACAATAAAGTATTAAATGTTACTTCCGGAGCAAACCCTATTTATAAAGGTGGTGCTGGCTTAACCAGTGGGTACGTTTCTACAAGAACGGTAAATAACAGAGCTATTGGTGAATTTTATGGCTATCAGGTAGCGGGTGTATTCCAAACAGACGCTGAGGCAGCAGCATGGCCTGGATTTAAAAAAGGTGATTTTAAATATGCAGATATCAATGGTGATGGATTGATCGATCTGAGGGATAGGGTTGTTCTTGGTAATCCAAATCCTAAATTCACTTATGGACTAAACACCAACTTTGCTTATAAAAACTTCGATCTCACCCTTGATATACAAGGAGTGGCCGATGTAGATGTATTTAATGCGAACCTAAGTAGCAGATTTGGTAACGAAAATTACACCAAAGACTTCTTTGACCACCGTTGGACTGGCCCGGGTACCTCAAATACTTATCCTTCTGCTGATTTAGCTGGTGGACTTAACAACGCGCCAAACTCGTTTTATATAGAAAAAGGTGATTATATCAGATTAAGAAATATCCAGCTTGGTTATAGCTTACCATCTGCAATTGTTAATAAATGGAAAATGCAACGTTTAAGAGTATTCTTAAACGCACAAAATGCAGTTAACATTTTTGGATACAAAGGATTTAGTCCGGAAGTAGGCGGAACACCAACGAATGCAGGTATTGACACCAATGTATATCCTTTGTTTGCCACTTATAACTTTGGAGTTAACGTAACTTTCTAATCGAATTAAAATGAAAAATTATATAAATACACGATCATTTTTTGCTGCGGCTGCATTTAGTGCAGTACTTTTTACTGCATCATGCAAAAAAGATTTCCTAAACGTTCCACCTCAGGCTCAGCAGCCATCAGTAACCTTTTGGAAAACACCGGAAGATGCATTAAAAGGCGTAAATGCAATTTATGCTAATTTACGCAGTTGGAACAATGTTGCTTTTAACGCAATCGCTATAGAAAGTACAGGTTCCGATGAGGCAGATAAAGGGAGTACACCTACAGATGCTACCTTCTTCAATCTTTATGATCAATTTACGGTTACATCCACTCATGGAACGCTTCAAGACTTCTGGACAGGTCAATACCAGAATATTAACCTTTGCAACCAAGTTCTAGATAATATTCCAAATATTAGTATGGATGAGAGCCTTAGAAATAGATATCTTGCAGAGGCTAAATTTGTAAGGGCATATTCATATTTCAGACTGGTTCGTGCCTATGGTAATGTGGTATTAAGGTTACACGTACCTAAAGATAATAGCGAATATAATTTACCTCAATCAGATAAAGCTACTGTTTATGCCCAAATAGAAAAAGATCTGAATGATGCAGCAACAGTTTTACCACAATCGTACGGTGCAGCTGATCTGGGTAGGGCAACAAAGGGCGCAGCGATTGGGCTACATGCTAAAGTTGCTATGTATCAAAACAAATGGGCAGATGTTCTTTCATTAACTAATCAGGTAATGACTATGGGATATGATTTATTCCCAGATTTTGAAAAAGGATTTAGAACTCAAAATGAAAATAACATTGAATCGTTATTTGAAGTACAGGCAGAATTAGTTCCTGGAAATCCTGATGCCTCAACTTCGCAATATAGCCAGGTTCAAGGGGTAGCTGCTATAATGGGATGGGGCTTTAATACGCCATCCGAAGTATTAGCTAACGCTTTTGAAACAGGAGATCCACGTAAGGATGCTACAATATTGTTTAAAAATGAAACCACTCCACAGGGTGATTTAATCCCTAGCTCAGTGCCAAATGAAAGATACAATCAAAAGTCTTATGTTCCATTTGCAATGCGGGTATCTGGATTTAACGAAGGTGCTCAGCAAAATTTCAGGGTATTAAGGTTTGCAGACATTCTTTTAATGAATGCAGAAGCTGCCAACGAGCAAGGCAATACTTCACAAGCATTAACTTCACTAAATAGGGTTCGTGCACGTGCAAGAGGTGGAAATATCAACATTCTACCAGATGTTACAACCACGGACAAAACTGCTCTACGTAATGCAATCTGGAAAGAAAGACAAGTGGAGCTTGCAATGGAAAATGATCGTTATTTCGACGTGATCCGTCAAGGAAGAGGCGCTGAAGTTTTTGGTGTTAAGGGCTGGAAGGCTAACAAAAATGAAGTTTGGCCAATTCCTCAGAACGAAATTGAGCTAAGTGGAAACCTGTTAAAACAAAATCCAGGCTACTAAAATTTAAATCTTTTAATAAAGGTTGTCGGTTAATTCTGACAACCTTTATTTCCTTTGTTCCGTACTATGTTAAAAACTGACCCAAAGAAAATTACACTTATACTGGTAGCCACGTTCTGCTCCATTTTGCTTGTTAGCGCTTGTACAAAAAATAAAAATGGCAAGTATAACCCCGATCTCTCCATTAAAAAAAATCTTTCCGATATCGAACTATTAGATCTCGTGCAAAAACAGACCTTCCAATACTTTTGGGATGGTGCCGAACCAACCTCTGGCGCGGGCAGAGAGCGTTTTCATGTAGATAACATTTATCCGGAAAATGATAAAAACACAGTAGCTACAGGTGCAACAGGTTTTGGTTTAATGGCCATTTTAAGTGGGATTGACAGGAACTATGTAACTAAAAAAGAAGGATTAGACCGTTTAAATAAAATATTGGATTTCCTATCCAAAGCCGATCGATTCCATGGCGCATGGCCACATTGGATAAACGGTGAAACAGGGAAAGTACGTCCATTCGGACAAAAAGACAACGGAGGTGATTTAGTGGAGACCTCATTCGTTGCACAGGCTTTAATCTGTATCAACGAGTACTATAAAAATGGTTCGGAACCCGAAAAAGCATTGGCAAAAAAGGCCGATGACCTTTGGAAGGGTATTGATTTTAATTGGTTCCGCAACGGACAAAACGTATTATACTGGCATTGGTCGCCAGAGTATAACTGGGAAATGAACTTCCCGGTAAAAGGCTATAACGAATGTTTAATCATGTACGTAATGGCAGCTTCCTCCCCTACTCATACCATACCCGCCGAAGTTTATCACGAAGGTTGGGCAAGAGGAGGAGCAATTAAAGCAGATTTCGATCTTTATGGACATCATATTCCATTAGATTATCAGGGTGCAAAAAATTCTGTGGGTCCATTATTTTGGGCGCATTATTCATATTTAGGTTTAAATCCTAAGGGATTGAAAGACCGCTATGCCGATTATTGGCAAAACAACGTTAATCAAACACTGGCCATACACGATTACTGTGTAGCCAATCCAAAGAAATTTAAAGGTTATGGCGAAAATAGCTGGGGTTTAACAGCAAGTTACTCGGTGAAAGGTTATGCCGCCCACAGCCTTCAGGAAGATTACGGTGTAATTTCTCCAACCGCAGCCATATCATCTATCCCATATACCCCAAAAGAATCGATGAAGGTAATCAGACACCTGTACGAGGATTTGGGCGATAAGGTTTGGGGCAAATATGGTTTTTATGATGCCTTTTCAGAAACAGATAACTGGTATCCTAAAAGATATCTGGGCATTGATCAGGGGCCAATGGTAGTGATGATCGAAAACTATAGATCAGGACTGCTTTGGAAGCTATTTATGGGAAATAAAGATGTTCAAAATGGTTTAAAGAAATTGGATTTCCAATTTCAGCCATAATATTGAGTTGCATATAAATGTTTAGCCACTATATATTTTAAATTAAATCTACAGAACCATGAAAAGAGTAATTTTAATACTAATCACAATGATTGGGATCACGTTTGTGCATTCAAGTTTCACAACACTCCCAAAGCACAAAGTGGCGACAACAAAAAACAATAAGAAAATAAAATTTAATACTGTAAACGTAACGGCTACAAATTCGACCAGCGATGGCGTACATGTAACACTTCAAAACACGACAAGTGGAGGTGCTTATTATTTTTTCATCCCACCAAATACACCAAACGGAGTTATTTTAGGACAAATCCCTGAGGGTTCTGACATTTATACTGTCGGCTTAACCTCAACAGGCGGTGCCCACAACATGTGGATTTACTGGGAACACAAATCTAATGTTACAGGATTGAGTGCAAGCGGAATGGCACTTGGCTGCCAAAGCTGTGCCCAGATTAAAATCTTTTAACAACCCCCTTTACCTAATGGCTAAACATTTATTCAAAATATTTTTAATAATAACCCTGCTCTGCGGTAAGTTTACAGCTTCTGCGCAGCAAAAAACCTATTGCAATCCCATCAACGTAGATTATGGTTATACGCCTTTCGAATCTTTTACCGAATGGGGCAAGCACCGCGCCACTGCCGATCCGGTAATCGTAAATTACAAAGGCGATTTTTACCTTTTCAGTACGAACCAATGGGGTTACTGGCACAGTGCCGACATGCTGAACTGGAAATTCCATGAAAGAAAATTTCTTCGCCCATGGAATAAAACCAAAGATGAACTTTGTGCACCTGGTGTAGGCGTTATTGGCGATACCATGATGGTTTTTGGCAGCACCTATACCAAAAACTTCACCTTATGGGGCAGTACTGATCCCAAAGGAAATAAATGGTTTCCACTGGTTGATTCTTTAGAAATTGGTGGCTGGGATCCATCTTTTTTTACCGATGATGATGGTAAATTTTATATGTACAATGGAAGCAGCAATAACTACCCCATGTACGGTATAGAATTAGATCGTAAAACTTTTAAACCAAAAGGCACCCGCACACCAATGTACCTGCTTGAAAGCTGGCGATATGGATGGCAGCGTTTTGGCGAATATATGGACAATACATTTCTTGATCCTTTTGCCGAAGGTGCCTGGATGACGAAACACAACGGTAAATATTATTTTCAATACGGGGCGCCCGGAACCGAGTTTAGTGGTTATTCAGATGGCGTGGTAGTGGGCACCAAACCTCTTTTCTATGATACGCCTACAACTCCACAATCTGATCCTTTGAGTTATAAAGGCGGAGGATTTTCACGTGGCGCAGGTCATGGCGCAACCTTTCAGGACAATAGCAAAAATTACTGGCACATTTCTACCAGCATCATCTGTGTAAAAAATACCTGGGAACGTAGAATGGGCATCTGGCCTACTGGTTTTGATAAAGATGATGTGATGTGGACCAATACTGCCTTCGGCGATTACCCACTTTATTTACCGGCTGAAAGAAAAGAAGGCGGACCTACAGGGCCAGGCTGGATGCTCATCAACTATAAAAAACCGGTAACCGTTTCTTCTACTCTGGGAAGCTTTAATGCCAATAATGCGGTTGACGAAAGCATTAAAACTTATTGGAGTGCAAAAAGCGCAAACAATGGAGAATGGATCCAGACTGATCTGGGTAGCCTTGCAACCGTTAATGCCATCCAGATTAATTATGCCGATCAGGATGCTGAATTTTTAGGAAAACAGACCGGAATTTACCATCAATATCAAATTCTTTCCTCAACAGATGGAAAAAAGTGGAGTGTCTTGGTGGATAAAAGCCAGAATAAAACAGACGTTCCGCATGATTACATTGAACTCCGGAAACCAGTAAAAACCAGGTTCATCAAAATGGTAAACATCCACATGCCTACCGGAAAATTTGCCATTAGTGGTTTGCGTGTTTTTGGGGATGGAAATGGTGATAAACCAACAAAGGTGAAAAATCTGATCGTTTTAAGGACAGAAAAAGACAAACGCAGTGCCTACATTAAATGGGAGCCTGTTGATAATGCCTTTGCTTATAACCTTTATTACGGTACCGCACCTGATAAACTGTACAACTGCATTATGATCCACGATTTTAACGAATATTGGTTTAAAGCAATGGACAGCCAAAAAGCTTATTATTTTTCTATAGAAGCAATAAACGAGAACGGCGTATCGGTAAAAACCGAGGTAAAGAAAGTTGATTAAAATAAATGCTCATGCTCGTTTGTAACGAGTACCAGTTAAAAGTTGATTAATAAAGAATAAAACACATATATAATGAAGAGAGCGAATATCCTGGTTGTTTTTTTAACCCTGTTTGTACTGAACGGATCGGCACAGACCAAAAAGCCTGTTTCAGCAGAAGAGGCGAAGATGAACACCTTCATCAGCAACCTGATGGCGAAAATGACTGTTGATGAAAAAATTGGCCAGCTGAATTTGCCAAGTTCTGGAGATATCACCACAGGACAGGCCAACAGCAGCGACATTTCTAAAAAAATTAAAGCCGGACAAGTTGGTGGTTTATTTAACATCAAAGGGGTAGATAAGATCAAAGCGGTCCAAAAAATAGCGGTGGAAAACAGTCGTATGAAAATTCCATTGCTTTTCGGAATGGATGTTATCCATGGATACAATACCGTTTTCCCAATCCCTTTAGGCGTTAGCTGTATCTGGGATATGGCAACTGTGCAAAAATCGGCCCGTATAGCTGCGATTGAAGCCAGTGCAAGTGGTATCAACTGGACTTTCTCTCCTATGGTTGACATTTCGAGAGATCCACGCTGGGGCCGTATTTCTGAAGGCAGCGGAGAAGATGCTTATTTAGGCTCACAAATTGCCGCAGCAATGGTAAGAGGCTATCAGGGAAAACTCCAGGCCAATAATGAAATTTTAGCCTGTGTAAAACATTATGCGCTGTATGGTGCCGCTGAAGCTGGTAGAGACTATAATACCACAGATATGAGCAAAGTACGTATGTATAACGAATATTTCCCACCATACAAAGCCGCTGTTGATGCAGGAGCAGCCAGCATTATGGCTTCTTTTAATGAAGTTGACGGCATTCCAGCTACAGGAAGCAAATGGTTAATGACGGATGTTTTGCGTAACCAATGGGGTTTTAAAGGCTTTGTAGTAACCGATTATACCGGTATTCCAGAAATGATTGCGCATGGCATGGGCGATCTACAAACTGTTTCTGCCCTGGCTTTAAATGCAGGAGTTGATATGGATATGGTGGGCGAAGGCTTTTTAGGTACTTTAAAAAAATCATTGGCGGAGAAAAAAGTTGCTATTGCACAGATAGACAGGGCTTGCCGATTAGTACTTCAGGCAAAATACAAATTGGGTTTATTTACCGATCCTTATAAATTTTGTAATGCGGAAAGAGCAGAAAAAGAAGTTTTTAGTCCGGCTAACCGCCAGGTGGCACGCGAAGTTGCAACAGAAAGTTTTGTGTTATTGAAAAATAACAACAACCTGCTTCCACTAAAAAAATCAGGCACCATTGGATTAATCGGCCCTTTGGCAGATAATACAGCCAATATGTATGGTACCTGGAGTGTTGCTGCCCTTTTTGACAAGTCGGTAACCGTACTTCAAGGTTTAAAAAATGCCTTGGGTAATAATGCAAAAATATTAACCGCTCGCGGTGCCAACTTCCTGGCAGATTCTGCTATGGAGCAGCGTTATGTAAACATCCACAACCCAACATACAAACGTGATCCACGTACCGAAGCCGAAATGATTAAAGAAGCTTTAGAAGTGGCGAAAAAATCAGATGTTATCGTGGCTACTATTGGCGAAGGTTCTGAATTTACAGGCGAAAGTAGTAGTGTAACAGACATCCAGATTCCTGAAACACAGAAAAACCTTTTAAAAGCTCTGGCTAAAACAGGTAAGCCAGTAGTATTGGTGCTGTTTACAGGCCGTCCATTGGCATTGAATTGGGAACAGCAAAATATCCCGGCCATTTTAAATGTATGGTTCCCGGGCAGTGAAGCAGGAAATGCAATTGCTGATGTACTTTTCGGCGATGTTAATCCATCCGGTAAACTGAGCGCAACTTTTCCTCAGAATGTGGGTCAGGTGCCGTTATATTATGCGCATAAAAATACCGGTCGCCCATTGGCTGAAGGTAAATGGTTCGAAAAATTTCGTTCCAACTATTTAGACGTAAGCAATGATCCATTATATTCATTCGGATTTGGTTTAAGTTATACATCATTTAATTATAGTGATGTTAAACTGAGCGCCAATACATTAAGCAAAGGAAAATCAATCACGGCATCGGTTACTTTAAGCAATACAGGCAAATATGACGGCAAAGAAGTTGTTCAATTGTACATTCAGGATCTTGTTGGAAGTATTACCCGCCCGGTTAAAGAGCTCAAAGGTTTCCAAAAAATTAATTTAAAAGCCGGAGAAAGTAAAACCATTACTTTCAACATTTCGGAGAACGACCTTAAATTTTACAATTCTGCGCTAAAATTCGTGGCAGAACCTGGTGATTTCAAGGTATTTATTGGTACAAATTCACGCGATGTAAAAGAAGCATCTTTTACGTTGAAATAAAGACAATTAGGTTTGGTTATAAACCCTGAGCTATTGTAAAGTAGCCAGGGTTTTCTATTTTTGTTGAATAAAATTCATGAGTTACCAAACACACCCTATAAAAACAAGTGATGAGAACTTCATCACCACAATAAACAAATCGAACTTGCGAGCTCAGTAATACCAGACAAAACAATAAATAACTAATTAATAAATAAAACAGATGAAAAAGATTATTCTAACCATTTGCATTCTTTTTTCTGTACTCTTTTTAAATGCTCAGGACTTAAAAAAATATGACAGGGGAAGCTTTATTAAAGGAAAGGATTCTATTTACTACAGGATTTTATTTCCAGAAAATTTTAATCCCGACCAAAAATATCCAATCGTTTTCTTTTTGCACGGAAGTGGAGAAAGAGGTAATGATAACGCCAGTCAACTGGTTCATGGCGGAAAACTGTTTCTAAAAAGTGACGTTCGCAAAAATTTCCCTGCCATTGTAGTTTTCCCTCAATGTCCACAGAATGATTTTTGGGCCAATGCCAATTTTGGTCAGGATGCCAAAGGCAAAAGAAAAATCAGTTTTGTTGAAGGTGGCAAACCCACCAAAGTAATGCATGCACTGCAGGGAATGGTTAAAGATTTCCTCAAAAAACCTTTTGTAGATAAAAACCAGGTTTATGTTGGTGGCTTATCAATGGGTGCAATGGGTACGTACGAGTTGTTAAGGAGAGAACGCCGTAAATTTGCTGCAGCTATTGCTATTTGTGGTGGCGATAATACCAATAACATTAAAAAATACCAGAAAACACCATTGTGGATCTTTCACGGTGCTAAAGATGACATTGTGGATCCTGCATTTTCGATTGCCATCGCTGAACGTTTAAAAACCGTTGGCGACGAGGTGAAATTTACACTTTACCCTAACGCAAACCACAACAGCTGGGACAGTGCCTTTGCCGAACCGGAATTATTGCCTTGGTTGTTTTCGCATAAGAAATGATAGGATTAAACCTAAGCACCACAACCTCTGTTAAATAAACCTGATAAAGCGTAAAGCCCACAGCGCTGGACTGCCCCCAAAAAGTTGGACAAACTTATTAATTATTTAAGACTTGTGTCCGGTATTCAACCGGGCTCATTCCATTTAAGTTCAATCTTATCCTTTTATTGTTATAATAACTAATATACTCATCAACATCACCCTTCAGCTCCTCCACCGACAGGTATTTTTTGCGGTAGAACATCTCAGACTTTAGCGTACCAAAAAAGTTTTCCATTACAGCATTATCCAGACAGTTGCCCTTTCTGGACATGCTCTGTGTAATTCCATTCTTGTGCAGGATAACCTGATAACTCTTCATCTTGTATTGCCAACCCTGGTCGGAATGCAGTATGAGTTTGGCATTACCTGGTTTTTTTTTCAATGCCCGGTCCAGCATATCGGTGACCTGCTCGAAGTCCGGCCTTAGGGATTGCGAATAACTTATAATCTCTCCATTGAACATATCAATTATGGTAGAGAGATACAGTTTCTTGCCAGTTACATTGAATTCTGTGACATCGGTTGCCCATTTTTCAAACGGCCTGTCAACATTAAACTCCCTATTGAGTATATTGGGGACTGTTTTGCCCTCTTCTGCTTTATACGACCTGTATCTCTTAAGCCTGACGGCACTTTTCAGGCCCATCTCTCCAGTAAGCCTCAATACTGTCTTATGGTTGATGATGTGCCCTTCCTTTTTTAGCTGGAGCAGCATCCGCCTATAGCCATATCTGCCTTTATGCTGCTTGTAGAGCGCATTCAGGCGGTTCCTGACCACTCCATACTTGTCGTCTGTACCACTGCATTTTATACAGTAATAAAATGAACTCCGCGCCATACCGGCCACTCCTAAAAGCACTGACAGGTCAAACATATTCCTTAATCCGTGAATGATCAGCGCTTTTTGTTTTTCTTTGATTCTTCTTTCTGGATTAAGGCCCGTAACTTTTTTAAAAACGCGACCTCCGCACGTAAACGATTGTTTTCTTCCAGGACCTGTTCATGATCTGTCAACAGGGAAGGTGCTTTTTTCGGAATCTTTGGCTTCATGAGTCGATGTTTTCCTCTTGTTGTTTCAGACAGTCCCTCGGCTCCAGCAGATTCGTATATCCTTAACCAATTGGATAGGACACTGTTACATCTGATGTTAAAATGAAGGCATGCCGCCCTCAAAGATACCTTATTGGAAATAAAGTAACGGATAACCTCAAGTTTGTTTTCCAGTGAATAGACTGTCGACTGGGGGATTAGTCCGGCCTCGCCAAAACGTTGATAGAACTGTACCCACTGATAGGCCATACGCCGTTCGATACCATTTTCCCTTGAGATTGAAACCAAAGGTTTTTCTCTACTTAAGACCTGGCCGATGATAGCCAGTTTAAATTCAAGGCTATATTTAATTTTTCTGCTCATAAAATGCTCCTCTTAAAGTGTCCAACTTTTTGGGGGCAGTCCACGCAGCGAGGACTTGAAGCGATAGCAGGACTGCTGTAACCGAAAAGCGGCATACTATCGTTTTCCAAAATAACACTGACCACCTAAGTCACCTGAGCGCCCCAAACGAACAACAGTAATTCAGATGATGATCTCGTATTAGCATCTTGCTAAGACCTTCGTCTTTTTACCATAGAAACTAAAAACGAAATAAATTGAGAAGTTTTAGCAAGACGCTAAGACCAGATAATAGAAAGTAGGTTAAATTAAACCTCGCAGGTTTTAAAAACCTGCGAGGTTTAGACATAGAAACTAATCCTCAAATTCTTTATCATCAGTTAACTGCTGATGTTTCTTTTGATGATACTCTTCATAAAAGGACAATCCCCCAAACCAATCAATAACTTCTTCTCTTTTCAAAGATGTAGGCTTATCCGATAAAATTATCCTAAATGATGAATATGGATAGTCTCTAAAATCTTTTATTATTCCATGCTTTTGTGAATTAGAATGAATATAATAGATCAATTCAGTAATATAAGACTCATCATTAACTTTCTTCCTTTTGTATCGTTCTTCAAATAGCTTACCAGTGCGATCGAATCGCTTATTAAAGGCTTTTGCATAGGAATTGAATAAATTGGAAAAGCTTTTTTCAATGTTCACAGTAATCTTATCTTCCTCCTTTATTCTAACTAAAAGATGGAAATGATTATTTAATAAGCAGTAAGCAAAAACATCTGCAACAGGTAAGATATATTTCTTTAATAATTTTAGAAAATAAAGATAATTTGATTCTTCTCGAAATATGATTTCACTATTATTCCCTCTATTATATATATGATAGTAAGCTTCATATTCTAGAGAAATTGTTCTAATCATAATTAAACTTAAATAAATTCATAGAAAAATCAAAGATCATTATATCCAGACCTCGCAGGTTTTAAAAACCTGCGAGGTCTAAACACCACAAAACCAAAAAAGGTCCCGATATAAAACCGGAACCTTTTCTCTACATATTCTAATTGATATTACTCAGCCATATTGTGGTAAACCGCCTGCACATCATCATCTTCCTCCAACTTATCGATCAATTTCAAAACATCAGCTGCCTGCTCTTCTGTTACCTCATGATGAGATAAAGCAATGCGCTCTAATTTTGAACTTTTTAACTCGATGCCTTTCTCTTCTAAAGCTTTTTGTAAAGAACCAAAGTTTTCGAATGCACCCTGAGCTACCGCAATATCGTTTCCTTCTTCATCGGCCTCAACATAAAGTTCTTCTAAACCAGCATCAATTAGTTCGAATTCTAATTCTTCCAGATCTAAACCTTCAGCAGGTACAAAACGGAAAACAGATTTGCGGTTAAAAACAAAGTCTAATGATCCGGTTTTGCCCAAAGAACCGTCAGTTTTGTTAAAATAACTACGAACGTTTGCTACAGTACGGTTGGTATTATCAGTAGCTGTTTCAATTAAAACGGCAACACCGTGTGGCGCATAACCTTCGTATACAATTTCCTCGTAATTGGCCATCGATTTATCAGAAGCACGCTTAATTGCCGCTTCTACCCTATCTTTAGGCATGTTTACCGCTTTTGCATTTTGCATTGCTGTACGTAAACGGGAATTGGTTTCCGGATGAGGTCCCGATTCCTTAACCGCCATTACGATATCTTTACCAATACGCGTAAACTGAACCGCCATTTTGGCCCAACGCTTAAATTTTCTCTCTTTTCTAAATTCGAATGCTCTTCCCATTTTTTGAGTATGAAGTATTTTAGTATCGAGTATGGAGAATCGAGTATCAAGGCGATGTGTTAAACCTTATGCCTTATACCCTACACCTTCAACCTCTCTACTTATTTTTTTAAATTATTTAACATGTCTGTTGTCAGTTTCGATAAATCGAACTCTGGTTTCCATCCCCAGTCTTTTGCTGCATAATTATCATCGATAGAACGTGGCCAGCTATTTGCAATTTGCTGACGGGGATCATTAGCGCTGTAAGTTAGCGTAAAATCCGGAATATGTTTTCTGATTTCAGCGGCTAAAACTTCAGGTGTAAAACTTACCCCACCAAAATTATAACTACTACGCACTGAAATCTGATCTGCAGGTGCATCCATCAGTTCAATTGTTCCGCGGATAGCATCATCCATATACATCATTGGTAATTCTGTTTCCGCATTTAAGAAACTCTGGTAACTACCTTTCTTCAACGCATCGTGAAAAATGTGGATTGCATAATCTGTTGTACCACCACCCGGAGCAGCTTTCCAGCTAATTAATCCCGGATAACGGATACTACGTACATCCAAACCATATTTTTGATTGTAATATTCGCACCAGCGCTCTCCTGCCAACTTGCTGATTCCATAAACGGTGTTTGGATCCATTACACAATATTGTGAAGTATTGTCTTTTGGCGAATTCGGTCCAAATACAGCGATAGAACTCGGCCAATATACTTTTGCTGTTTTATATTCTAAAGCTAAATCTAAAACATTCAATAAGCCGTTCATATTTAAATCCCATGCCAGCTTTGGATTTTGCTCACCTGTAGCTGATAATAAAGCTGCTAAGAGGTAAACCTGTGTTGGTCTGTATTTATGGAAAATGCCATTGATCATTTCTTTATCCAGCACATTCACAAATTCAAACGGTGCAGAGTTTTTGATATCATAATCCGGCCTGCGTATATCGCATGCAACAACATGATCATCACCATATATTTTACGTAACATGGTTACCAACTCGGTACCAATTTGCCCGTTAGAGCCTAAAACAACAATTTTTTCGTGCATATTTTTTTTGAGATTGAGCAAAGGTAAAAAAATGAGATAAAAGGCAATAAAATATTTATAGATAAGAAAGGGTTAATCGGTTAATTGTTTGAACTATTTAATTGCAGACCAGGTTTTTTAACTGTTGGATTGCTAAATTGTTAGCTGCAAATTGCCAACTGAAAATGTTGAGCATGGATTAATTGTTAAATTGTGAACTGTAAACTGCCAACTGAAACCTGTGAACTACCGACTGAAACTTTCAACATTATTTTATACATTTACTACACGCTTATCGAATAACCAAATAATAAATGACTCACCCAGAGCCTGAAAAATCTGAAGATTTACCAAATCGCCTAAAGTTCGGCGACAAGCAGGCTTACGAAAAAATATATTTCACCTATAGTAACGAGCTATTATTGGCAGCCTACAAAAAAACAGGTGATAAGGTAATCGCTGAAGAACTGGTACAGAATATCTTCATCTCTCTTTGGGAAAAACGGCAGGAAGCACAGATCAATAATCTCCAGGCCTATTTATTCGGGGCATTGAAGTTAAGTGTAATCAACCACATCAGGAGTTTGGTGATGCAGAATAAATACATGGAGTACCAAAACCTAACCTATTCAGAAAACCATCAGGATACCGCGAACCTGGTCGATCTTCATGATCTCTCTTCCATTATCGAAAAAGGCATTAATTCGCTACCTGAAAAAACACAGGAGATCTTCAGAATGAGCCGTTATCAACACCAATCTACCAAAGATATTTCTACTGGTTTAAACATCTCCGAAAAGACTGTAGAATACCATATCACCCAATCTATTAAGAGGATAAAAGAATACATCAAAAATTTTTACATCTTTTTATAGCTGATTATCAGCACATTAAAACTTATTTCAATTTTTTTCACGCACAGCTTTAGGGTTTCGCTCCAGTTATGTTACTTGTATAGTATAAGGCCAAATATTCTTTTTATGAACCAGAAATCATTTTACGATTTACTAAGCCGTTACGAAAACGGAAATTGTACTGAAGCTGAAAAGCTTTGGGTAGACAAATGGTATCATAACTTAAATAACCAGAATTTTAAAGATTTATCATCAACTGCGCTCGAAGAAATGCAGGTGAATACCTGGCTTAACATCAATAACGTTGAAAGCAAACTTACACCAGCGCTTAAGGTTAAAAGGCTTTGGCCAAAATTCGCTATTGCAGCATCGATTATCATTGCGTTTTTTATTGCCGGATTATATTTAAGCAATTACAACCACGCTGAGCAATCTTTTATCGATGAAAATGAAGGCTTAAACTTAATCAGCAAAACGAATGAGAGCGATAGCAGCCTGGTGATATCACTTAGTGATGAAAGTACAGTAACACTTAAACCACAGGCGAACATTATTTACCCAAAGGTTTTTGCAGCTAACAAAAGAACGGTTTATTTAAAAGGAAGTGCATTTTTCTCGGTCAGTAAAAATCCTAAGCGTCCTTTTTATGTGTACAATCAAAAATTGGTTATTCGTGTTTTGGGTACCAGCTTTTGGGTAAAATCATCAACAGATAAACTACCGGCTCAGGTTGCGGTAAGAACAGGAAAAGTTCAGGTAGCCGAAAATCAGAAAAGTTCACTCTTCACTTTCGATAAAGAAAAACTGGCTAAACCAATTCTGTTAACACCAAACCAAAAGGGCATTTTTGCCGACCATAAATTGAATAAAACTTTAGTAAACAAGCCTATTCCATTGGCAGAAGCCTATAACATACCCACAAGTTTAAGCTACAATTTTAAAGAAGAAAGCATTAAAGAAATTTTTAAAACCTTATCTGAAGCTTACGGGATAGAGATAAAATCAGATAATGAGCAGATTTCGACCTATACTTTTACCGGTGATTTAAGCAAAAAAGGGCTATATGAGCAGCTCGACCTGATCTGCGGAACCATCTCAAGCAAATATTACATCCAGGGAACCAGCATTGTGGTTTCCAATAAAAACTAACCAAATATATAAACATGATGAAGAAGAACCACAACACCAACAGCCCATAACCGCGGCTCCATTTTCCATAATATTTTCTAAAAAACAAAGCCGACAATGTGGGGCATTGCCGGCGAGTTAAATACATTAGAATGTATTCATGGTATTTCTATGTCCAATAAATCCAATCATTTAATGAACAATAACCAAATTTATGAAAAAAAATCAACTTATTTCGCTGGCGATATATGCAATGAGAGTTTCGATTTACCAAATACTTGCAATAATAATTTTTACTTGTGGTGCTTTTGCCAAAAATGTCGACGCCCAAGATTTTCTGAATAAATCAATTTCGATCAAAGCCGATCAGACAGATATTAAAACCATTATTGAAAAAACAGAACACTTAGCCAATGTTAAATTTGTTTACAGTCCGCAATTAATAAACTCCAACCGTAAAGTTTCTATTAATGTGGTCAATCAAAAGCTTAAATACTTTCTTGAGAATTCGCTAAAACGTTATGACGTGGGATATAGGATAGTTAAAGATCAGATTTTGCTCTATTCTATTCCCGCCAATAACAACCTCGAACTTTTAAAAGCTTTCGAAGGCATTGTAACCGGAAAAGTAACCGATAGCAAAGGTAATCCTATTCCAGGTGTTTCGGTTACCGTAAAGGGAAAATCAATCGGAACCACCACCGACGAAAATGGTGCTTTTGCTTTAAAAGGCCTAACGGTTGACAGCCGCGTGCTCGTAGTGAGATATGTAGGTTTCATATCTAAAGAAGTTAACCTGTCTCCCGGCAATGCCGACGAAAACCTGAGCATCAGCCTATCAGAAGATAATCTACAATTGGAAAGTGTAATGGTAACCGGTGGTAATCCAAAGAAAAAATTAGAAAGCAGTGTGGCCTTAACCTCAGTGAGTAATAAAGATATCACCAACAGGGCGCCATTAAACAGCACCGATTTATTAAAAGCCATACCAGGCTTAACCGTAGAAAGTACGGGTGGCGATGGTCCGGGCAACGTTTGGGTAAGGGGCTTTCCACAACAGGGCGGTTATATTTTCTTAGGTATACAAGAAGATGGCTTACCACTTTTACCTACAGGTTTCAATACCAACCCATCTATAGATCAGTATTATAAAACAGATTTAACCATTCAGAATATCGAAGCAATTAGAGGGGGAAATGCCTCAATCATTCAAGCCAATACGCCAGGTGCTGTAGTAAACAACATCAGTTACGTGGGCGCAGATAAACAATATGGCCAGTTTAAATTTACCACAGGTTTTTCACAAGGCTTATACCGTTTTGATGGGAATACCGGAGGAAAAATAAACAACCAGATCAAATACAATATCGGTGGTTTTTACCGTACCGATAATGGTGTGGTAGATCAGGGCTTTAATCCGGCCAACCAGGGTGGACAGATTAAAGGCAACATGACGTTTAATTTCAAAAACAATAAAGGCTTTTTCAGGGTGTATGGTAAATACCTGAATGATAAAGTTCAGTTCTTATTAACCAGTTATTACCCTTATGATGGTACCGGAAAGCCGACTACTTACCGTGATTATAATATGGCAACGCAATCCATTACGCCAACTCAAACAGATTGGAGTTATAACGATCCGGCAGCAGGAAGCCATAATTTTAGTTTAACAGATGGAATCCACACCAAATTGGGATCAGCTGGTTTTCAGTTCAACTACCTAACTGACAGTGGCTGGCAGATTGTTAACAATTTCCGTTATCAAAATACCCATACCAACTCTACCTATACTGCCCCTGCAGGAATTGTAGCAAGAACAGCAGCAACACCTTATTATTACCCTGGCGGTTCAGTAGCTCCTTTCGTAGCTGGAGATTACGTAATTACCTCTAATGCACAAGGACAAATTAATAGTGATGTTCAGATTGTTGATTACCTTGATTTAAGAAAAAAAGTAAAGAATCATAGCCTTAATATCGGATTGGGTATTCACCAGTATAACCGGGATGATTTACGTTATGCTTTCCGTTCACTTACTGAATTCAAAGAACACCCAAGCATTTTATTACAATCGCCAACAGCAGCAGAGCGTACCATCCAAACCAAAAATACTTTTATTGGTGATACCAGAACCCTTTCAGTTTATGCAGGAGACGAGATTACAATATCTGAAAAATGGCGTTTAGATATTGGTGCCAGAATTGACAATCAGAATGTTAAAGGCGACCGACCTTATTATGCACAAAATGCAGATGGTTTAGTAAATGCAACCGCGAGTGCAACACCTACAATTTTAGGCTACACACACTATAACGAAACCTTAACCAATTGGGCAGCTTCAGTAGGTGCAAACTACAAAATAAACACTACCTCAAGCATTTTTGCAAGGGCTACAAAAGCTTACAATGCACCAAACATCGGCGATTATAATGCATCCGCCTATAACGCAGCAAACATTAAAAAACGTCCGGTTTATTTGGGTGAAGTAGGCTTTAAATATGCTAAAAACAACCTGGCTATTTTTGCATCAGGAAGTTATTCTGCAATTAAAAACACATCGTTAACCATTAATGTTCCAACAGTTGCCTCGGGTTTACAGGCATTGGTAGCCTTTGGGTCTACACGTACCTGGAGTGCTGAATACGAAGTTTCGTACAAAATTGGCAAGCCACTAAGCTTGCGTTTAACCGGAACACTGCAAGACTCTAAATACACCGATTACGAAGCAAACACAAGTGGCAACGCTGCTGTTGCGGCAGAATTTGGGAACAGAATTTACAGTTTCACAGGCAATAGAACCGAACGTGTTCCTGTACTCAATACTGAACTTGGTGCCAACTATGACTATAAAAACTTTAACCTGTATATAGCAGCTAATTATGTTGGCAGTCGCTTTACCTCGCCTAGTGGCAGTTACGAACTTCCATCCTATGTGGTAATGAAAGCCGGTGCAGGTTATAACTTTACTAAAAAGATTTCAATAAGATTTTGGGCAGACAACTTGTTAAATGCAAAAGTGCTGACAGAGGGCGATGTTCGTGGAGATCAGTTCAGAGATTTCTCAACCGTAACCCCTGGCCAATTAATGATTGGCAGAACTTTACTTCAACGTACCTTTTGGGGATCATTAGCTTATTCATTCTAACAAATAAAACCGGAGTTCACGCTCCGGTTTTTTTATTCTAAACATCATGACAACAAGAAGATCATTTTTACAAAAAATAAGCTTTGCCGGGGCGGCAGCTTTTTTAAGTCCATCCGTTATTACAACGGCTTTAGCACAATCGGCTAAGGTTTCAAAAATCGGAATTGGTCTTTTCACCCTACGCGAACAATTAACGGCAGACGTAAAGGCCACTATTGAACAGGTAGCTAAAATCGGCTATAAGCAAGTGGAAACCTATTACGGCTATCCTGGTAAATATGAAGTAAAAGGATTCTGGGGACTGGAAGCCAAAGATTTCAATGCATTATTAAAAGCCAACGGCCTCTCGTCTCCCAGCGGACATTACAACGTAACGGAGTTTTTATCCTCTGGCGACGATAAAGTGTTAAAATCTCACATCGAAACCGCAGCTACTGTTAACCAGAAATATTTTGTTATCCCTGCTTTGCCAACCGATATCAGAACCAATGGAACATTGGATGATTATAAACGTATGGCTGCAAAATTTAACCAGGCAGCCGAACTTTGCCAAAAATCAGGCTTAAAATTGGCCTACCACAACCATAACTTCGAATTTAAAGATCAGGGGAATGGCGTAACAGGTTACGAAACCTTGCTTACAGAAACCGACGCCAATATGGTAGGTTTTGAACTCGATATCTTTTGGGCGGTAAATGCAGGTTTAAACCCGGTTGATATGTTCAAGAAAAATCCGGGCCGTTATAAAATGTTTCATGTTAAGGATATGGACAAAGCAGATAAAGCCGTTTTCGTAGAAGTGGGGTCTGGCAGGATCGATTTCAAAAGCATTTTTGCCGCATCAAAATTAGCTGGTGTAGATTATATTTTTACTGAACAGGACATCATTAAAAAAGAACCCTACGAGAGTATAACAGAAAGTTATAATTACATTAGAAAAAATCTGCTTTAGTCCGATTTTATCCTTAAAAATCTATGTTTTTGAATATATTAGTAATTAATATGTAAAACTATACTAAATGTATCTTTTACACCAAGTAAATTTGAGATTAAAACATAGTTTAAACGCCAAATAGCCCACAAAAAGATTATTATTTGGAATAATTCTACACAGTAACAATCCTATTGCCAACTAATAATTTAACTTAAAAAATTTATTGTTTACGCTATATTTTTTCTAATATTACTAATTGAACACATAAATAACCAAAATATAAAATCATAAAGACGATGCACAGAAGAGAAGCACTCAAAAACGTTGCATTTTTGCTGGGAGGAGCAATCTCGGCAAGTACAATGGGCGTGTTATTTGAAAGTTTTACGCTCCCCGAAAATGAAAAAAACTTCGTAAGCTATTCGCTTGAAGACGAAAAGATCTTTGCAGAATTTGCTGATGTTATTGTTCCGACAACCAAATCATCTGCAGGTGCCAAAGCCGCAGGTTTAGGTAAGTTTATTCCAATGATGATGAAAGATTGTTACCCTGCCACTATGCAAACCTCCTTTGCACAAGGCTTTAAAGATCTTCAGGCAAAATCAATGAAAGATTTCGGAAAAAGCTATGTCACTTTAACACCAGCCGACCGCAAAAAGCTAATGATCGATTTGAGAGCAATCGCACTTGCACAAAAAGATGGCCAATCAGAAGAGAACAAAGATTTAGCTTACTTTTTTATCACCGCAAGAGATTTGACCTTACTCGGTTACTATTCTTCAGAAATTGGTTGTACCAAAGCAAGGGAATATGTCCTTATTCCGGGCCGATATGATGGCAATGCGCCTTTAAAACCTGGCCAAAGATCCTGGGCAACCTAATTTCTAACAACAACTACAAAACATCATGAATTTAAATACTAATTTAAAAGCAGAAAATACTTACGATGCTATTGTGATAGGATCGGGGATTAGTGGCGGCTGGGCTGCAAAAGAACTTACTGAGAAGGGATTGCGCGTATTGATGCTCGAAAGAGGAATGAACATCGAGCACATCACCGGTTACGAAACGGCAATGAAAAATCCATGGGATTTTAAACATGCCGGTAAACTTACCGAAGAGCAAAAGCGTACCCACCCGGTACAAAAAAGAGATTACCCTTACCAGGAAGCAAACGAAAAATGGTGGGTAAACGATTTAGAATGCCCTTATACAGAAGATAAACGTTTCGATTGGTACCGCGGTTTCCACGTTGGTGGAAAATCGTTAATGTGGGGTCGCCAGAGTTACCGTTTTAGCGATCATAACTTTGAGGATAACAAAAAAGATGGTCACGGAAATGACTGGCCAATCCGGTACGCCGAACTTTCTCCCTGGTACGATTATGCAGAACGATTTGCTGGCATTAGTGGCTCTAAAGAAAACTGGCCTACCTGCCCGGATGGCGAGTTCCTACCTCCAATGGATTTAAACATTGTCGAAAAATCGGTAAAGGCCCGCGTTGAAGAACATTATAAAAAAGAACGTATCATCATGATTGGCCGGGTTGCCAATCTTACTGTTCCGCACAAAGGCCGTGGCAATTGCCAGTATAGAAATTTATGTAGCCGTGGTTGTCCGTTTGGCGCATACTTCAGTACGCAGTCTTCTACCCTACCTGCGGCAATGGCAACAAAAAGATTAACAGTTAGACCATACTCGATCGTAAATCATATCATTTACGATAAAGACACCAAAAAGGCAAAAGGTGTAATGGTAATCGATGCGGAGACTAACAAAACAATGGAATTTTATGCAAAAATCGTTTTTGTTAACGGTTCTACATTAGGTTCTACATTCGTGCTGTTAAACTCAACATCCGAAGCCCATCCAAATGGATTAGGTAATGGAAGTGGTCAGTTAGGTCATAACCTAATGGATCATCATTTCCGTTGTGGAGCCAATGGAGAAGCTGAAGGTTTTGATGACAAATACACTTATGGTCGCCGTGCAAACGGAATTTATGTACCAAGGTATCAAAACATTGGTAACGATAAACGCGATTATTTACGTGGTTTCGGTTACCAGGGCGGTGCAAGCAGAAGCAATTGGCAAAGCGATGTGGCCGAGTTATCATTTGGTGCAGATCTGAAACAAAAAATGACTACCCCAGGAAAATGGAACATGGGATTGGGTGGTTTCGGAGAAATGTTGCCTTATTACGAAAACAGGGTATATATCGATAAAACCAAAAAAGATAAATGGGGTCAGCCCGTATTGGCTATTGATTGCGAATACAAAGAAAACGAGAAAAAAATGCGTGTGGATATGATGAATGATGCCGCCGAAATGTTAGAAAAGGCAGGCTTAAAAAACATCAAAACGTTTGATAATGGCTGTTATCCGGGCATGGCCATCCATGAGCAAGGAACAGCAAGAATGGGTAACGATCCAAAAACTTCGGTACTGAACAAATGGAACCAGATGCACGAAGTAAATAACGTTTTCGTAACTGACGGATCTTGTATGCCATCAATTGCGTGCCAAAATCCTTCATTAACATTTATGGCTTTAACTGCCCGTGCTTGCGATTATGCTGTAAAAGAATTAAAGAAAAAGAATATCTAGAAAGGTTTAAGGCCGCGAAGTATGAGGTTTAAGGTAAAAGGCGTAAGGTAGAAGGTTTAATTGCCCAAAAACCCTACACCTTTTATCCTGAACCTTTTTAAGGTAGAATGCGGAAGGTTTAATTACCTCAAACCCTACACCTTAAACCCCAACCAAAAACCTAATTAAAAAACAGAGCAAGAGACGCAAGATTTAAGGCATAGGAAAATCACCCTAAACCTTTCACCTTACACCTCACACCTTTATAAAATGAAAAGAAAATTAAGAATGGGCATGATAGGCGGCGGAAAAGACGCCTTTATCGGTGCCGTACACCGTTTGGCTGCCAACATGGATGGCCTGATCGAATTATCTGCCGGAGCTTTAAGTGTAAACCCTGAAATTGGATACGAATCCGGAAAAATACTTTTTCTTCCCGATAACAGGATCTACACTAATTACGAAGAAATGCTGACCAAAGAAAGTGAATTGCCAGCAGACGAAAGAATTGATTTTGTAACCATTGTTACTCCAAACTTTGCCCACTTTGCTCCTGCAATGATGGCCTTGGATAAAGGTTTCAACGTTGTGATTGAAAAACCGATGACTTTGACTTTAGAAGAAGCTAAACAGCTGCAGGCTAAAGCAGAAGAAACCGGTCTAACTCTTTGTTTAACACATACTTACTCGGGATATCCGATGGTTAAACAGGCCAAACAAATGGTAAACGAAGGCGAATTAGGTTCCATCCGTAAAATTGTGGTAGAATATCCTCAAGGTTGGTTAAGCACACTTTCTGAGCGCGAAGGCAATGCCCAAGCAGCCTGGCGTACCGACCCATCTAAAACCGGAAAAAGCGGTTGCATGGGCGATATCGGTACACATGCAGCACACCTTGCCGAATACATTTCGGGATTAAAAATCACTAAAATTTGTGCTGATTTAAATATTGTAGTACCTGGAAGAGCCATTGATGATGACGGTAACGTATTGTTGAAGTTTGATAACGGTGCTAACGGCGTATTGGTGGCCTCACAAATTGCTGCCGGCGAAGAAAATGCACTAAAAATCAGGGTTTATGGTGAAAAAGGTGGTTTAGAATGGCACCAGATGGAACCAAATACACTAATTGTAAGGTGGTTAAATGCGCCTGCCCAGATCTACAGAACAGGTAACGGCTATATGGGTAGTTTTGCAAAACACAATACCCGTACGCCTGGCGGTCACCCTGAAGGTTATTTAGAGGCATTTGCCAACATTTATAAAAACTTTGCACTTACTATAAATGCAAAATTAAATAATGAGCAACCTACAGCAGAAATGCTTGATTTCCCTGGCGCCTCAGATGGAGTCAGAGGAATGGCATTTATCGAAAATGTGGTGGCTTCAGGCCAATCAGATCAAAAATGGTTCGACTATAAAATATAATACCCGGTATGACAACGATAAAAGGACCAGCAGTATTTTTAGCACAATTTATAAGTGACGAAGCTCCGTTTAATTCACTTGACAGCATTTGCAAATGGGCTGCAGATTTAGGATTCAAAGGTATCCAGATGCCAACACTTGATACCCGCTTTATTGATCTTAAACAAGCGGCAGAAAGCAAAACCTATGCTGATGAGTTAAAAGGCAAAATTGCAACTTACGGTTTAGAAATTACTGAACTTTCTACACACTTACAAGGACAATTGGTGGCAGTTCATCCTGCTTACGATGACTTATTTGATGCTTTTGCACCAAAAGAAGTACACAAAAATCCAAAAGCCAGGACAGAATGGGCAGTACAACAGATGAAATATGCTGCCAAAGCATCGCAAAACCTGGGTTTAAATGCACATGCTACTTTTAGCGGTTCATTATTGTGGCAGTATTTCCACCCTTGGCCGCAACGTCCGGCTGGATTGGTTGAAGAAGGTTTTGCTGAATTGGCAAAACGCTGGACACCGATCTTAAACGAATTTGACCAATGTGGGGTTGATGTTTGCTACGAAATACACCCTGGAGAAGATTTATTTGATGGCGAAACTTACGAAATGTTCCTCGCTGCGGTAAATAATCACCCTCGGGCATGCTTATTGTATGATCCATCTCACTTTGTGTTGCAACAATTGGATTACATTCAGTACATCGATTTTTACCACGAACGCATCAAAGCCTTCCATGTAAAGGATGCAGAATTTAATCCTACGGGCAAACAAGGCACTTTTGGTGGATACCAGAGTTGGGCAAACCGCGCTGGTCGTTACCGCTCACCTGGTGATGGACAAGTTGATTTTAAAACCATTTTTAGTAAATTAGCCCAATATGACTTTAAAGGTTGGGCCGTTATGGAATGGGAATGCTGTATCAAAAACCAACAAGATGGTGCCCGTGAAGGTGCAGAATTTATCAAAAAGAATATCATTAACGTAACTGATAAAGCATTTGATGATTTTGCGGCATCAGGCAATGACAGCGCTTTCAATAAAAGAATATTAGGATTACAAGAATAACAATACACACAACATGAAACCTGCATAGGCAACAACGAATAAAATATTAACGCCTATGCAAACTTGAATGCAATAAAAACACACACAACATGAAAAAAACATTTTTAATTTTAGGCGCTGTAGTCATTTTTATGGCGTCGTTTTCAAAAGCCGATTTAGCAAAAGAGAAAACCGTGGTTGCAACGGCAACAACAACAAACCATGTTAGTTTTCAATCCAATCCAGGCGAAAAACTGATCAATAAATCAGATTGTTTAGGTTGCCACAACAAGACCAACAAAATTATTGGCCCTGCTTACGTAGAGATCGCAAAAAAATATCCGGCTACAGAAAAAAACATCAATATGTTAGCGGATAAGATTATTAAAGGTGGAACCGGGGTTTGGGGCAACATGCCAATGACCGCTCATGCTACTCTTAAAAAAGATGACGCAAAATTAATGGTAAAGTATATTTTATCTTTAAAGAAAAAATAGTCGAATTCCTTTAGCAAATCGATTTACTAAATATGAAAACAGAGCAAGAAAATAAAAACACGAGTAACCGTCGTGATTTTATTAAAACTTCAGCAATCGCTGCAGCAGCCTTTATGATTGTTCCGCGCCATGTTTTGGGCGGAACAGGTTATTTAGCACCGAGCGATCGCTTATTGGTTGCCGGCATTGGTGTTGGCGGAAAAGGTCAAAGCGATTTAGATATGTTTTACAAAAGTGGAAAAGCAGATATCGCTTTTCTGTGTGATGTAGACGATCGCCGTGCAGCCAATAGTGTAAAAGCTTTCCCTAAAGCAAAATACTATAAAGATTGGCGCGAGATGTTGGATAAAGAACATAAAAACTTCGACGCTGTCTCTGTTTCTACTCCAGACCATAACCATGCCATCCAGGCTTTAGCAGCGATGCAGTTGGGCAAACATGTTTATGTTCAAAAACCTTTAACACACGATATTTATGAAGCGCGTATTCTAACCGCAGCTGCAAAAAAATATAAAGTGGTTACGCAAATGGGTAATCAAGGTGCATCTAATGATGGTCCACGCCAGATGAAAGAATGGTACGAAGCAGGTTTAATCGGCGACGTACATACGGTTTATGCCTGGACTAACCGCCCGGTTTGGCCACAAGGTATTCCCTGGCCAAGCAAAAAAGCAGAAATTCCTAAAGAATTAGACTGGAATTTATGGTTGGGAACGGCTCCTGAAAAGGATTATGTTGATAAATTGGTTCCATTTAACTGGCGTGGCTGGTGGGATTACGGAACCGGAGCTTTGGGCGATATGGGTTGCCACTTAATTGAAGCTCCTTTTAGTGTATTAAATTTAAAATATGCTAAAGAAGTTGAGGCGAGTGTAGGTTCTGTTTATGTTGATGAATTTAAGCGTGGTTATTTCCCAGAAAGCTGCCCTCCATCAAGTCATGTTACCTTAAAATTTCCTAAAACCAATAAAACCAAAGGTGATGTTACTTTACACTGGATGGATGGTGGTATCCAGCCAGAACGCCCGGAAGAATTAGAAGCAAACGAAACTTTTGGTGATGGCGGTAACGGTACCCTGTTTATTGGAACAAAAGGTAAAATGATGTCTGAAACATATAGTGCAAATCCAAAATTATTGCCTTTAAGTAAAAACAAAGACATTAAAGTTGCACCAAAATATGCCCGCGTACCAGATGGTGCAAACGGGCACTACAAACAGTGGGTTGAAGCAGCAATTGCCGGTTATGGCAAACAGGAAGTGAGTTCGCCTTTTGAAATTGCTGGTCCGTTAACAGAAGCTTTATTGATGGCCAACCTGGCAATCAGAAGTTTTGATATCCAAAAAACGTTAAACGATAAGATTACTTACCCAGGCAGGTATACTAAAATGTTATGGGATAATGATAACATGAAAGTAACCAATTTTGATGAAGCCAACCAGTTTGTAAAACGTGAGTACCGTAAAGGCTGGAACAATTTAACTCTTTAATTATCACAAACCCCGCAGGTAAAAAAAACTTGCAGGGTTTTATTCAAAAAAAATGAAAAAAATCTTTCTCTCTGCTTTTATCATATTAGCAGTTACGCAAATATCAAAAGCTCAAAAAGGCTTTAAACCACTGTTCGATGGTAAAACTACAACAGGCTGGCATACTTACAACAAAACTACTGTTGGTAGTGGTTGGCAAGTTCAGGATGGAGCATTGCACTTAGATTTAGCTAAAAAAGGCACTGATGGCGGTGGCGATTTAGTTACAGACAAAGAATACGGCGACTTCCATTTAAAATATGAATGGAAAGTGGCTCCAAAAGCAAATAGCGGCCTGATTTTTTATGTTCATGAAGAACCTAAATACCACGCTACCTATTCTACAGGTTTGGAAATGCAGGTTATTGATAACGATGGTCACCCGGATGGAAAAATCACTAAACACCGTGCCGGCGATTTGTACGACCTGGTAAAAAGTTCATCGGAACCGGCTAAACCTGTTGGCGAATGGAATAAAGCAGAGATCATTAGTAAAAAAGGTAATTTAACTTTAATCTTAAACGGAGTTGAAGTAGTAAAAACAACCCTTTGGGATGATAACTGGAAAAAAATTGTTGCAGGCAGTAAATTTGCAACATGGGAAAACTGGGGAACCTTTAAAACCGGTAAAATTGCCCTGCAAGATCACGGAGATGAAGTTTGGTACAAAAACATCTCTATAAAAGAACTATAAAATGGAAAATGTAAGAGGGAAAATGTATAATGTGAATTACAAAATCCCTCTTACCAAATCCAGTTAAAATATTATAAAATTGTAGATGAGTTACGGGGATACGTTTCCATCATCCCTCTTACCTTAACCATTTTACATAATTACTAGCCAAATGAATAGCACTACTCGCTTTAAACTTTCTGCCATGATGTTCCTTGAATTTTTTATCTGGGGCGCATGGTTCGTAACATTAGGAGCTTTCTTAAACAATAATCTAAAGGCAACCAACTCAGAAATTGGTTCCGTATTTTCAACACAATCCTGGGGCGCTATTATTGCTCCATTTATAATTGGCCTTATCGCCGACAGATATTTTAACGCTGAAAGAATTTTAGGTGTTCTACATGTCATTGGTGCTATTTTAATGTATCAGATGTATAGTGCGCCAGATGTAAGTGTTTTTTACCCTTACGTTTTAGCTTACATGATTTTGTTCATGCCAACCTTAGCATTGGTAAATTCGGTTTCTTTTAACCAAATGAAAGATGCCGAAAAAGAATTCGCAAACATCAGGGTGTTCGGTACAATCGGTTGGATCATCGCTGGTTTATTAATCAGTTTTGCCTTCCATTGGGATTCTCCTGAAGGAATTCAGGCAGGATTATTAAAAAGCACCTTTTTAATGGCTGGTATCGCCTCTTTAGTGTTGGGATTATTTAGCTTTACTTTACCTGCAACTCCTCCAAAGGTTGCGAAAGATGAAAAAATAAAATTACGCGACATTTTAGGATTGGACGCATTGAAATTGTTGAAAGACAAAAACTTTGCTGTGTTCTTTATTTCTTCCATCCTGATCTGTATCCCATTAGCCTTTTATTATCAAAATGCAGGCCTTTTCTTAGCAGATATTAAAGTTTCCAATCCAACAGGTAAAATGGCCATTGGTCAGGTTTCTGAAGCACTATTTTTATTGGCTATTCCTGTTTTCTTTTCAAAATATGGCTTTAAGAAAACCATTATAGTTGGTATGCTGGCATGGGCAGTACGTTATGTATTGTTCGCTTATGGAAATGCCGGTAACTTAAGCTTTATGCTGATTATAGGAATTGCGCTACATGGCGTTTGCTACGATTTCTTTTTTGTTTCTGGTCAGATTTATACCAACTCAAAAGCTGGGGAAAAATTTAAAAGTGCTGCACAAGGTATTATTACCCTTGCAACTTATGGCGTGGGTATGTTGATCGGCTTTAAGGTTGCTGGATTAATTACTGATATGTATAAAACCGGAGAGGTAACCGATTGGAAGATGGTTTGGATTATACCAGCAGGAATTGCAGCTGCAGTTTTCTTATTATTCGCCCTGCTGTTCAATGATAAAACTAAATCTGAAATAGAAGATAAAGCAGTTTAACATGGCATCAAACGTAAATAGAAGAAATGCTTTAAAGAACATCATCGCAGGAACTGCTGCAATTGGTGTTTCTTCAGGATTTTCAGCATTAGCAATGGATAAATCAGAATCAGATCAGCCGCTAGGGCTCAAAGGAAATATCAACCATGCCGTATGTCGCTGGTGTTTTAGTAGTTTTGATGTAGAAACACTTTGCATTGAAGCAAAAAAAATAGGTATTAAAGGCATTGATTTGGTGGGTCCGCAAGATTGGCCTACCTTAAAAAAACATGGCTTAGAATCAACCATGTGCAATGGTGCCGAAATTAATCTGGTAGATGGTTTTAACGATGAAAAATTCCATGAAAAATTAATTCAGAATTATACCGCAATGATTCCGCTTGTTGCCGAAGCAGGATATAAATACCTCATCTGTTTTAGTGGAAACCGTCGTGGCAAAGATGACGAAACAGGCTGGAACAATTGCGTTAAAGGATTAAAACAGTTAATCCCATTGGCCGAAAAGCACAATGTGGTATTGGTAATGGAGTTGCTAAACAGCAAAATTAACCATAAAGATTACCAATGCGATAGAACATCATGGGGAGCTGAGCTTTGCAAACGCTTAGGATCTGAAAACTTCAAGTTGTTATATGATATTTACCATATGCAGATTGATGAGGGTGATGTAATCAGGAACATCAGAGATTACCATCAATATATTGCCCATTACCACACCGCTGGTGTTCCGGGCAGAAACGAAATTGATGATACACAGGAACTGTATTACCCGGCCATTATGAAAGCCATTGCCGAAACCGGCTTTAAAGGTTTCGTTGCACAAGAATTTATACCCAAAAATGCTGATAAAATGGCCTCCTTAAAAAAGGCAATCTCAATTTGCGACATTTAAAAATACACCTATGATATCAAGAAGAAGTTTTATACTCAATAGTAGTATGGCTGCAGCGGCAGCACTTTTGGCTCCATCGTTCGCTTTTGCTGCTGATAAAAAAGCAGTAGGCTTACAATTATATTCTTTAAGGGACGAATTGCCTAAAGATGTAAAGGGAACCATTGCCAAGGTGGCAAAAGCTGGCTTCAAAGAAGTTGAAACCTATGGTTTTTCTATAAAAGATCAATTTTGGGGATTAACGCCTAAAGAATTTAAAGCATTATTGGATGCAAATGGCTTAAAAGCACCAAGTGGCCATTACGGTTTGGGCACGTATCTGTCTGATGGAAATACCACAGAACTTAAAGCGGCAATTGCAGCAGCAAAAGTACTTAAGAGCGAATATGTAACCATTCCATGGTTAGACGAAAGCATCAGAAAAAATGCTGATGACTATAAGAAAATTGCAGCCAGAATAAACGAAGCAGGTAAAATGTGTAAAGCAGCTGGTATCCGTTTGGCCTATCACAATCATAATTTCGAATTCGAAAAACAAGGTAATACTACCGGTTACGAAATACTGTTGAAAGGAACAGATAAAAAATTGGTTGATTTCGAACTTGATTTATACTGGGTAATACGCTCTGGTAACGATCCGATTAAATTATTTAAAGAAAATTCGGGCCGTTTTACCATGTGGCACGTTAAAGATATGGATAAAGCCAATCCGGCATTAAATGCTGAAGTAGGAACGGGTTCTATCAACTTCAAACCTATTTTTGCCCAGGCAAAACTTTCTGGCATGAAACATTTCTTCGTAGAGCACGAAACCAATTACAAGCCAAATCCAATGGCATCTGTTGCAGCAAGTTGCGCATTTATTAAAAAAGAAATTATTTAATCTATTAGGCAATGAATTCAAGAAGGACATTTTTAAAGCAAGCAGGATTAGCTGCCGGAGCGGCATTGCTAATTCCATCATTTGCTTTTGATAAAGCAAGTAAAAATGTTGGCCTGCAATTGTACACCTTACGCGATGAGTTGCCAAAAGATGTAAAAGGCATTATCGAAAAAGTAGCAAAGGCAGGATACAAAGAAGTTGAAACCTATGGTTTTGCCAATGGAAAATTTTGGGGCTTAACGCCTAAAGAATTTAAAGCCTTACTTGATGATAACGGTTTAAAAGCTCCAAGTGGTCATTACCACATGGATGATTTTGTAAAAACAGGAAATGCCGATAGATTAAAGGCAGATATCGAATCATCAGCTGTAATTGGTGGCAAATATTTCACAATTGCTGGCGCACATGTTGATATGAGCAAAGGTGCCGATGGTTTCAAAAAAACCGCCAGCGATTTTAACAAAGTGGCTGAAATTGCTAAAGCTTCGGGATTAAAATTCGCCTACCACAATCACGATTTTGAGTTTAAAAATTTGGGCGATACCACAGGCTATGATATATACCTGAGCGAGACAGACAAAAATTTAGTCAATTTCGAAATGGATTTATACTGGGTAGTACGCTCAGGTAATGATCCATTAGCATTATTTAAAAAATACCCTGGCCGTTTCCCCATGTGGCACGTGAAGGATATGGACAAGGCTAAACCTGAATTAAACACAGAGGTGGGTAAAGGATCAATTGATTTTAAAACCATTTTTGCCCAGGCAAAACTTTCAGGTATGCAACATTTCTTTGTTGAGCACGAAACCAATTATCAGCCAGATCCAATTGGCTCGATCAAAACAAGTTGCGATTATATCAAAGCCAATTTGATTTAAACTTATCCAAACCCCGCAGTTTTTTTGAAACCTGCGGGGTTTAACACACGCTTGTCGTCCTCTCGACTGAAGCGTAGCGAAATGGAGAGATCTATCTTCGTAAATCAAATCTTCTCCTTTCGTTAACAACCCAAACCTCATTAAAAGATTTCACTATCATTAGGAGAATTGTCTCTGTTTATCTAAACCTGATAGAACGGCAATACTTTTTAATTGCTATGTCTATAAATCTTGTTGTCTGCAACCGATGAAACAGGTGCTTCGTGCCTCAGCATGACAGTTGTTGTTTAAAAAGATTATAGTGATAGCAGGACTGTCGTAACCGATATGCACTAAAACCTGCTTTCCAAAATAAAAAACATCTATTGACTTCCGAAGTTGCCCACTACCCATGTCATTAAGTTAAGGTTTTTAACCACAGATAAACACGGATTTTTATATCTGTCTGCATCCTTTTTATCTGTGGTTAAATTATGCCTACTTAAACCGAGGGCTTAACTTAATGACATTGCTCCCTGCCCAATCCCTGCGAAACTTCGGAAGTCTGTGCTCATACTTTACTCTCCAACCATATTTTCTATCGAAAACCAAAAATTTCAAATATTAAAAGCAAATTTAATTGGCAACAATATGGATATCAGCTTAATTTTTAGCATATTTGAATTCATATCAAATAATTAATAATATAAAAAAAATTAAAATGAAAGTAGCAGTAGTAGGTGCAACCGGATTGGTTGGCACTGTCATGTTAAAAGTATTGGAGGAAAGAAATTTCCCTTTAACAGAGTTGATTCCCGTAGCATCAGAAAAGAGTGTTGGTAAGGAAATTACTTTTAAGGGTAAGAAGTTCCCAATTGTTAGCATGGATACTGCAATCAGCATGAAACCAGATATCGCTTTGTTTTCAGCAGGTGGAAATACTTCATTAGAGCATGCACCTCGTTTTAAAGAAGCCGGAACAACTGTTATCGACAACTCTTCTGCCTGGAGAATGGATCCTGCAATTAAATTAATTGTACCAGAAGTTAATGCACACGAACTTTCTATCGATAACAAAATTATCGCTAACCCAAACTGTTCTACCATCCAAATGGTGGTGGTTTTAAAACCTTTGCACGATAAATACAAAATTAAACGTGTGGTGGTTTCTACCTATCAATCGGTTACCGGTACTGGTGTTAAAGCGGTTGAGCAATTAATGAACGAACGTAAAGGCATTGATGGCCCGAAAGCTTACCCTTATGAAATCGACTTAAATGTTCTTCCCCATATTGATGTTTTCCTGGAAAACGGATATACCAAAGAAGAAATGAAAATGGTTAAGGAAACGAATAAAATCATGAGCGATGATAACATCAAAGTTACCGCTACAACTGTTCGTATCCCGGTAATGGGTGGTCACTCAGAATCAGTAAATATCGAGTTTGAAAATGATTTCGATTTAGCCGAAGTGCGTAGCATTTTAGAAAAATCACCAGGCATAATCGTTGTTGATGATGTAGCCAACTTAAAATACCCAATGCCGAAAGATGCACATGAAAAAGATGAGGTTTTTGTAGGCCGTATCCGAAGAGATGAATCAGCTCCTAAAGCTTTAAACCTTTGGATTGTTGCCGATAACTTACGCAAAGGTGCGGCAACCAATGCTGTTCAGATTGCCGAATACCTGATTCAGAAAGAATTGGTTTAATCAATAAATAATTTAAGAAAAGCCTCGATTTATTCGGGGCTTTTTTATGCGCTCCAACAATGAAACATATTCCGATTGCTTTAATATACTCCAGACTGCTTATCGGTTTTGGAATCATTCTGTTAAGTGTTTTTCACGTTAGCCATTATTCCTTTTTAGCCATCACCTTATTGTCCGTTGGTTTGCTAACCGATGTTTTTGATGGAATTATTGCCCGTAAGCTCAATATCTCTTCCGAAAAGTTAAGGCGGCTGGACTCTGGTATTGATCAGGTATTTTTTATTTCGGTAGCAGCTGCCACTTATATCCAATGTCCTGATTTCTTCAAAGCCAATCTGATCAAATTAATTGTCCTTGGTGCTTTCGAAGCCTCAACTTATGCTTTAAGTTATATCAAATTCAAAAAAGAAATTGCCACCCATTCTATCGGCGCTAAAATCTGGACACTAACCATATTCGCCACCTTGGTCGAAATTATGGTGCATTGCGAATCGGTAGTACTCTTCGAAATTTGCCTTTGGCTCGGCCTGGCCACTCGCTTAGAAATACTTGCCATTGTTTTCACCCTAAAAAAATGGACGAACGATGTACCCACCATTTATCATGCGGTGAGATTGAGGCAGGGAAAGGAAATTAAGCGCAACAAATTATTCAACGGGTAAAGTGAGAAATTTAAAAAAAAATAATTTAGCGATCGTAATCACTAAATTATATATAAAAAAGAGATCGTAATCACTAAATTACATATAATTTAGTGATTAGACTTAAGATTTTGCTATATTTGAGATAATCAAAATTTGTAAGATGATTATCAGAAATCTACAAAACCATATAGAATCGAAATTTTTTAAACAAAAAGCCATTATTGTTACTGGTGCAAGACAAGTGGGTAAAACCACTATGTTAAAGCAACTCGTAAAAAAAACAGAATTGTCCTTTGTTATCCTAAACTGTGACGAAGCTAATGTACGCTCCACATTAACCGACATCAGTATCGAGCGGTTAAAATCAATTATCGGTGCTAACAAAATCATTTTTATCGACGAGGCACAACGCGTTACCAATATTGGCTTAACCTTAAAACTAATCGTAGATAATTTTACTGATGTTCAGTTATTGGTTACCGGTTCTTCATCATTAGATCTGGCTGTTGGCATCAAAGAATCATTAACCGGAAGGAAATTCGAATATCAGCTCTTCCCTCTTTCAGTTGCAGAACTTGTTGAAGACACTAATGTGCTTATTGAAGAACAGGCTTTGGAGAAAAGATTAATTTACGGTACTTATCCCGATGCGATCAATTATCCGGGGGAAGAAAAAGAGTTGTTATTAAATTTGGCAAACAGTTATCTTTTTAAGGATATATTATCCCTTACGGGTATCAGAAAACCTTTACAGCTCGAAAAACTTGTACAAGCATTGGCCCTACAGATTGGTAACGAAGTTTCTTATACTGAACTAGGCCAAATGATTGAGGCCGATAAACTTACTGTTGAGCGCTATATCGATTTATTAGAACAATGTTTCGTTGTATTTAGGCTAGGTGCTTACAGCAGTAACCTGCGGAACGAAATTAAAAAGAGCAAAAAGATATACTTCTATGATACAGGAATTCGCAACGCGGTAATCGAAAATTTTAGTATGCCCGGCTTACGACAAGATGCGGGTCAGTTGTTCGAAAATTACATTGTATCTGAATACATAAAGGCCAGTAATAATAAAAGAAAGCATGCAAAATATTATTTTTGGCGCAGTTTTCAGCAACAGGAAATTGATTTAATAGAAGAGGTTGATGGAAAAATAAATGCCATAGAGATTAAATGGAATGCGAATAAAAAAGTAAAGTTTCCTTCAACTTTTTTAGATGCATACCCCACCAACGAAACATACGTTATAAATAGAGCCAACTATACCAGTTTCCTGGTATAAAATAACCGCCTGCAAAAATGAAATTTCTCAAAATATTGTCCCTATCGCTGTGCTTAACAATCTCAGCAAACGCTCAAAACAGGATCCAAAACATCGAAAAAGCTTTTAATAATTTATTAAACGATGAGCAGGCAAAACATGCTCTTGTCTCTCTTTGTGTTTTGGATGCAAATACCGGTAAAACGCTTTATGCTAAAAATGAACAGATTGGTTTGGCTACCGCTTCAACACTAAAAACCATTACCGCCGCTACTGCTTTCAGCATTTTAGGAAAAGATTTTCAGTTTCAGACTACCTTGGCCTATACCGGAACCATTACTACAGACGGAATTTTAAAAGGAAACCTCATCATTATCGGTAGTGGCGACCCTACTTTGGGTTCGTGGCGTTATCAAAATAAAGAAAATACTGTTCTAACACAATGGGTTGCGGCTATAAAAGCCGCAGGCATAAAAAAAATTGAAGGTTCGGTAATTGGTGATGACCGTATTTTTGGCACACAAACCACACCTGAAGGTTGGGTTTGGCAGGACATCGGCAATTATTATGGTGCCGGAACTTCGGGTTTAACCTGGCGGGAAAATCAGTTCGATATCCATTTAAAACCAGGGAGCAGCACAGCAGATGAAGTGAAAATTGTAAAAACAGTTCCGGCTACGCCCTATGTACAGTTGGTAAATGAACTCAAAACCGGTGCATCTGGTACGGGCGATAGGAGTTATGCTTTTCTTCCACCTTACAGTAACGTTGCCTACCTCCGTGGAAGCTGGGGAATGGGCATTGCCAAAACAGGCATTTCTGTAGCCCTCCCCGACCCTGCTTTTGATTGCGCCTACCGTTTACAGGATACGTTGAAGAGATTGGGAATTTCGACTGCTCAACAGGCCACAACAGCAAGGTTAATGACCTTGAACAATCAGGTCATTCCTTCGGTTACACAGAAAATAAGCACCATCAGTTCGCCTAACTTAAGTGAGATCACCTATTGGTTTTTAAAGAAAAGCATTAACCTATATGGCGAGTCACTTTTAAAAACCATTGCAATAAAATCAAGCAAAGCAGGTACAACAAGTAAAGGCGTTGAAACTGAAGTCAACTTTTGGGCTGATAAAGGTATTGATAGAACAGCATTGAATATTATCGACGGCAGCGGACTTTCTCCAGGCGACCGAATTACAACTTCGGCAATGGCGAGTGTGCTTTTTCAAATTCAGAAAGAAAACTGGTTCCCTGATTATTATAAAGCACTGCCAGAATACAATGGCATGAAAATTAAAAGCGGAACCATAAACGATGTTTCTGCCTTTGCAGGTTACCATACTGATGCTGCTGGTAACAAATATGTGGTGGTGATCAATATTAATAATTATAGCGGAAACAGTATCAACAAAAAGTTGTTTAAGGTATTAGATGAATTAAAATAAACCTTATTTAAATACTATGACGCTTTTTGTAAAAAACCTTCAGACTGTTGATGGACTGATATCTAACCTATACAAGGATGTTTCTGTTGAAGAAATGACTAAAAAAGTTACCGAACTGATGGAACAACAGGGATATCAGGTGACTAACGATCAATTTGGCAATTTAATTTTAGAGAAAGGAAGCAGAATCAAAAGACTTTTACTAGGTGCATTTGCTACCTATTTTAAATTTAGTGTAACCATGTCACAAAGTACTGAAAATGAACTTACGGTAAATATTTTTCAGCAGTCGAGTGGCATGTCGGGTGGCTTAATCGGCATGAACCAAATCAAAACAGAGCTTGCCAGGTTAAACTTTTTGTTTTCGAATATTTAGTTAAAAGATTTTGACTAGGATTACTATTGGATTTTCATAGAAAAGTCGTCATTTCGAGCGGGGTGCAACGCAGTCGAGAACCCGAAGGCTCTGCGAAGCAAAATCTGTCTCAATAGATCTCTCCATTTCGCTACGCTCAGTCGGGATGACGACCATTTCAGACACCAATGTAATTATCATTCAAATAGTTCCTTCTAAACACCCCCCAAGCTACAATCATATTTATAGGAATGAGCATTAAGCCTAAGCCAAACATAATACACACATAAAAAAGCAAAAACAGGCAAAAAATGCCTATCAAAAATCCTTTAACCTGAATCCCATTCAGCAAAAGCAAACTTCTAAATAAAAGGATAGCGGAAAAAGCAAATGCAGCTAATTCGAGTGAAGTTATCAGCCCAAAACGGGTAGTCATCCAACATATTTCAGGCAATAATAAAATGAGATAATTTAGGCAGAAGCTGAAAAATACCTTGGTCTTGCTAAAAGGAAAATTGGGCAAAAAAGATAAATACCGATCATTAAAAATCCTTTCCTGATAGATAAGCACTACATGCGCCACAACAATGCATGAAGTAATGAGCATTAATAGTCTCGAATTATCTTTAATATCAGAGAAAAGTATAAAAACGCTCGAAATCAATACCCACGAAAGCAATTTGGTTAATACATAAGCCAGTTTCGATCTGTTAAAAACCTGAAAAGTATACAGTAAAAAAACAGGCTTATTCCATTTCCTACTTATCCGTATTAACCAGTTAGGTTTATTGGCTTCAATTAAACAATTACTTTCTTTTAGAATCATATAAGCACCAGCGATAATCAACAGCAGCTGAAAGAGCAGAACTCCAATAGAAATTAAGTAATAACCAAATACGATCCCAATAATGATGGCATATAAAGTATAACACCATACCGGGATAAATATATAAGCCAACACCATACACCAGTAAAGAAACTGTTGTTTTTTTGAAGATGAAGTAAAACTGTAATACAAAAATTCCTGTTGCGGCAAAACAAGTTGATTTAGTACATATTTTAAGCTTTTGTAAGCATATAATGCACTTGCAACAAGATAAAAGACCATAATCAATGGATTGCTCACCAAACTAATGGTAAAGAAAAACTGCCAGAAATCAATCTGATCAGGCATTACCGTACCCAAAGTATTGATGAACAAACAATAACTGACCAACATGACGAAAACGAATACCAGCATACCTGCATGGGTCCGGTAAAATCCATCAACAAATATTTTTCTTAAAGCAATGTTAGAAAGCGGAAGCATTAAATGTTCAGGGTTAATTTTTTATCCACGATATTAATCTGTTTAAGTCCGGGGAGTTTTAACTCATCTAAAGGTTGATGAGATGACAAGAGAAAACTGATCTTGTCTTTCTCATGTTTTTCGTTGATCCAACAGTATAATACTTCAAGAGATTCGGCATCGATCGTATTTAAAGGTTCATCCAACAAAATCAATTTTGGTTTCCCCAGGAAAGCCAGTACCAGCGAAAGCTTTTTGAGCATACCACTGGAATAAGAACCTAAAGGATTGTTGATATAGCCCTGCATTCCCATTTCAGCAAGCAGGATTTCCGCCTGACCAGCTCCTGCACCCTTCGCTTTTGCAAAAAGACTAATCATCTCCGCTCCGCTTAAAAATTCAGGAAATAATGGCTCGGCAGCAGCAAAATTGACCAGTTTTCTGTAGGAAACACCATGATTTTTTAAATAAACAGTGCCCATTGCAATGTCGCCTTTAAAAGATAATATCCCTGCAATTGCTTTCAAAAAAGTACTTTTTCCGGTACCATTGCTTCCTTTTACCCAAAAAATGCCCTCAGGAAGCTTAATATTATCTATCTTTAAAACAAGATGATCGAAATAGGATTTTTCAAATTGACTGAAGTGTAACATAAAAATATTTCATTTCTGACTTCATGTTTATTAAAAAGTTACAGCCTTATCTCATCTCGACAAAATTTTAAACTAATGCAATTAATTTTACGCCCTTACCAACCAAGTGACATCGAAAATCTGGCTAAACACGCCAATAATTTTAACATCTCTAAATACCTGACTAATAAATTCCCTTTCCCATATGAGAAAAAAGATGGAGAGGCTTTTATCCAGTTGGCTTTAAGTCACTCCCCGCTACAGATCAAAGCCATTGAATTAAACGGCGAAGTAATTGGATCAATAGGTGTGCATCAACTCGCAGACATTTACAGCAAAAGTGCAGAAATGGGTTATTGGATTGGTGAGGAACATTGGGGCAAAGGCATTGTTGCGCTTGCCGTGCAAGAAATGTTGAAATACGGTTTTGACACCTTCGATATTGAAAGAATTTTCGCAAGGACAACACATACTAACCTCGCTTCACAGCAGGTTTTAAAGAAATCGGGCTTTATTTTCGAGGCAGAATTAAAAGGTACCATTTTTAAAAACGGAGAATATTTTGATGAGCTGATTTTTGGATTTAGAAAAAACCAACTCAGCTAACTGCAGCATTAAAACTTTTGTTAAACCCAGAGCTTATTGCGTAAATTCGCACAAACCAAAAACAACAAAGCAATGAAATTATCGATCAAATCAATAGTGCTGTTTGTAGCACTTTTAGGTGCAGCAGATTTTGCAAATGCCCAGGAAGCCAAATTTCCACAAGCCAGTAGTGGCCAAACCATCATCCAGGATTTTGGATTAGGCAAAATAACTTTAAGCTACTCTCGCCCCAATGTAAAGGGCCGCAAAATTTTTGGCGGAATGGAACCCATGGGCGCAGTTTGGCGCAACGGTGCAAATGCAGCAACACGCATTAAATTTACTGATGCCGTTAAAATTGAAGGTAAAGATTTACCGGCTGGCGAATATGGCCTGTTCAGTATTCCTGGTAAAAACGAATGGACCATTATTTTCAACAAAATTGCCGATCAATGGGGTGCGTATGAATATAAGGAAAGTGATGATGTGCTTCGTGTAAAAGTAAAAACTATAGCTTTAAAGGATAAAGTAGAAACTTTAACCATGCAATTCTCTGCTGTTAGCGAAACTTCGACAACTCTAAATATGATGTGGGAGAACAGTGCCTATAGCGTTAATATCACAACTTCTATTGATGAAAAAGTAATGGCCAATATTGCTGAAGCGATGAAAGGTGAAAAGAAACCATATTTTGCGGCTGCACAGTATTATTTTCAACATGGAAAAGATTTAAAACAAGCTTTAGCATGGATGACGGAAGCAGAAAAATCAGACCCAAAAGCACCTTGGTTTAAGCTATGGAAAGGCCGTATCCAATTAAAAATGGGCGATAAAGCGGGTGCAGCGATTACTGCACAACAAGGCATCGACGTTGCAACAGCTCAAAAGGTTGATGAATATGTACGTCTCAATTCTGAACTTTTGGCTGAAGCTAAAAAATAAATAGATTCTATTTCGGTCGGTGAGACACCGACCGATAGATACAAAAAGCCGTTAAAGTTTATTTAACGGCTTTTTTTGGACAGCACCTTTAGACATAGTTTTCCTATAAATTACCGAACCTAAGTAATTTAAACCTGATTGAAATGAAAAGCCCACAGCGAAGCGAGGACTTGTAATGGAAAGCGGGAACAACCCCAACCGAAGTAATACTGCAATTGCTTTTCAAAAAAGTATGAATGGTCCATGCTTATAAGGATCATGAGTTTGACGACCAATATTAACTTAAAATTAACCATCTATTAACTCAACCAACTATCATAACATTAAGCCTCAAAACGCTTTATTTATTTAAAAATTATACTAACTTTGATGTTGCGCTTAGTAATTGTACTTTATACACTAAGCAGGTTAAAAAATCAATAAAAATCAAATTAAAATGAGCATAATCGTTAATGTCCATGCCAGACAGATTCTCGATTCGAGAGGCAATCCAACAGTAGAAGTAGAAGTAGTAACAGAGGCAGGCGCTTTTGGCCGTGCAGCTGTACCAAGCGGTGCATCAACTGGACAATATGAGGCTGTTGAATTACGTGATGGTGATAAATCTACATATTTAGGTAAAGGAGTTTTAAAAGCTGTAGAAAATGTAAATACTAAAATTGCTGATGCATTAAGAGGTATTGATGTTTTTGAGCAAAATACAATTGACAAAATTATGTTAGACCTGGATGGTACCGAAAACAAAGGTAACTTAGGTGCTAATGCTATTTTAGGTGTTTCTTTGGCTGCTGCTAAAGCTGCTGCTGATGAAATCGGTCAACCATTATACCGTTACATTGGTGGTGTTAATGCAAACACTTTACCAATTCCGATGATGAACATCATTAACGGAGGTTCTCACTCTGATGCACCTATCGCTTTCCAGGAATTTATGATTATGCCGGTTGGCGCTCCATCTTTCTCTGAGGCTTTACGCTGGGGAACTGAAGTTTTCCATAGCTTGAAAAAAATTCTTCATGATAGAGGTTTGTCTACTGCAGTAGGTGATGAAGGTGGTTTTGCACCAACTTTCGACGGTACTGAAGATGCAATTGAAACGGTATTAAAAGCAATTGAAACTGCTGGTTACAAACCAGGTTCTCAAATCTGTTTAGCTTTAGATTGTGCATCATCTGAATTCTACAAAGATGGTAAATACGACTATACTAAATTTGAAGGTGCTACTGGTGTAATTCGTTCAAGCGAAGAGCAGGCACAATATTTAGCTGACCTTTCTGCAAAATATCCAATTATCTCTATTGAAGATGGTATGGACGAAAACGACTGGACTGGCTGGAAAAGCTTAACCGATAAAATCGGCGACCATGTTCAATTGGTAGGTGATGATTTATTTGTAACCAACGTTACGCGTTTACAACGTGGTATCGATGAGGCTACTGCTAACTCAATCCTGGTAAAAGTAAATCAGATCGGTTCTTTAACTGAAACCATCAATGCCGTAACTTTAGCGCAAAACAGTGGTTATACTTCGGTAATGAGTCACCGTTCTGGAGAAACTGAAGATGTTACCATTGCTGATTTAGCTGTAGCATTAAATTGCGGACAGATTAAAACAGGTTCTGCATCACGTTCAGACAGGATTGCAAAATACAATCAATTATTACGTATTGAAGAAGAATTGGGTGAAAACGCACGTTTTATCGGTTCAAAATTCAAATACGCTAAAAAATAGCCCCCAAATCCCCTAAAGAGGATTTCTTTTCCTTTCCTTTAGGAGAGATGCTCTAAGGCAGAGAGGTGTTAACAAGTTGAAAAACTTATTTGCGAAACATCCGGAGATTTTAAATCTTCGGATGTTTTTATTTTAATACTATATTTGTTTGCTGGGATTTGATCTTCTCAAATCTCACATCAAAAATCTCATATCATATATGAAACGTTTAATAGATCTTTTCCGCAATAAATATTTCCTTGCTACTGTCGCTTTTGCGATGTGGATGCTATTTTTCGACAAAAACGATATGATGTCGCAGTACGAATACCGTAGTCAGGCCAATAAATTACAGGAAGAAAAAGAATATTTTGAGAAAGAAACCGCCCAGGTTAAAAAAGATCTGAACGAACTGAATACCAACCTGAATACAGCTGAAAAATTTGCCCGCGAAAAATACTTCATGAAAAAAGATAATGAAGATGTTTTCGTAATTATCCGAGAAGAGAAGAAGGACTAGTTTTCAGTTGGCAATTTTCAGTAAAAAGTTGACAGTTTGGAGTTAACAATTAAACAATTCCCCTTCCTGTTAAGCGATTAACCATTCAAACAATTAACCAATCGAATGCTCCATATCCTTTACATTATTGCCATAACAGCCGAAGCCATGACTGCTGCACTTTCTGCTGGCAGACGTGATATGGATTGGGTTGGTGTTTGTATTATTGCCTGGGTTACGGCATTAGGCGGTGGAACGGTTAGAAATGTATTATTCGGCCATTACCCAATGAGCTGGGTAGAACATCCGGAATATTTGGTAATTACCGCAGCAGCGGCTTTATTGGCAGCATTTATCGCCTCTATTATGACTAAACTCAAAAAGCTTTTTCTTTACCTTGATGCTTTGGGTTTAGTGGTGTTTACTATCATTGGTTGTCAGGTAGCGCAGCAAATCCATTTGCCTTATTTAATTGTATTGTTTAGCGGAATGATTACCGGTTGTGCAGGCGGCGTACTACGTGACGTGCTCTGCAATGAAGTACCATTTCTTTTTAGAAAAGAAATTTATGCGAGTGCAGCGATAGTTACCGGCGCCATTTATATCGGTATAGAACATTTTCATGGAAGTGAGATGTTGGCGACCATTTCGGCTGCTATTGTTGGATTAACGTTAAGATTACTTTCTATCCGCTTCGAATGGCACATGCCAAAGTTCGTTTACAGGGATGAATGGCACTAGGAAGGTAAAATGTAAGATGGATGATGGAAGAGGGGGTAAATTGGCTACATCATCCATCTTACATCACTACATTTTACATCAATTAAAGTTCTCCGTTTCTTTTCCTTAAAAACCACTCGACTCCCAACAGAATCAAAATTAAGCCGAATAGCCATTTCAGACTAATGAGTTCATCGTACTTTCGATCTTCGTAGCTGATGGTTTTAATGTTCTCGTTTTCAGCAATATCGTCAGCTATTTTAAGCAGGTTTTCAGGCATAAACAACTTGCCATTGCTTTGTTTAGACATCGTATTTAAAAGCTGGTGATTGGCAGTTGTCTGTTGGTATTCTGCAATCAGTGCATTTACATAGAAACTGCCCGAAGCGGTGAATTTCTTTCCTCCCAGTTCTGCATTAGCCAGGTAGGAATAATTGCCAGCGGCAATGGTTCCGGCATCTAACTGATAGCCATTTTCTGTTTTAGAGAAGATATAGTTAAATACTTTTCCGGCTTCATTTTTGACCAGAAGTTTAACTTCCGGCTCATTTACAGGTTGGTAGCTATCGTTATAAAGCGTGCCGTTAAATTGGATGGCTTCATTTTCATCATAAGCCGGTTTAGAGGTAAAAACCTTAAATCTTCGTTTATCATCTTTTACAGACAGGTATTGAACCGTTTTTGAAATCAGGTCATTTAAAACTGATTGATTACTTTCATTTTCAGCCTCTGAAAGTTTCCAGCGCCATAGCCCCTCTCCCATCAGATAACCAGCCTTTAAGCCATTTTCATTTGCAAAGAACAATAATGGTTGCTGGGTACTCACTTTGCCAATACGCTGATTGAAAACGGGTGTTGCCCCTGCGTTAACGGTCAACCTTCCAAAGGGACCAAGCAAAGGATCGAAAGTCGAAAACTGTTTTTTATCTTCTTCCGTGAGATTAAAACTGGTAAAACCATTGGCAAAATCAGCATATACCTCCTGAACAGAACCGTTGGCTGAACTCAGATTCACCTGATTCTGGATCTGGTTGAAGGCATTAATGTTGCTCTGAGCACCCAAAATGTACCAGACAGGCTTCTTCAAACCGGCCAATTTCTTTAAAAAAACGGATGAGATATTTTGAATATCGGGTAGCTGATACAAAACAATTAAATCGAATTTGGATGGATCTGTTGCGTTTAAATCATCTGCCAAGGCAAGTTTAGCTTCGTAATGTTTATTGAGTGAAATAGCATCTTTTAACACACCCAAATCGGGATGTGGTGCAACCGCTGCAAGCAATACTTTCTGCCTGCCATCAATCACCTCCACATAAAAAGTCTGAACGTTATTTCGTGTAGTGATTTCATTTTTTAACGCACCCAATTGAACAGTATATTTCTGAACGCCGATTTTACCTGCATGGATCTTAACAGGAACCGTTTTAACAAAAGAATTACCACTGATCGGTATGTTTTGCTCTTCAATCTTTGCTCCATTCTGACTAACAGTTAAAGTCGAATTTTCGCCATTGCTTTGAAAGGCCTGAACTTGAACTTCGATCGTGAAATCATCATCCAGGTACACTATGTTATTGTAATTCACATTCGAAATCAGTACATCCCGCTTCGGGATACTATCTCCCAGGGCAATGGTATAAACCGGCGCATTGATCTGATTGATGCTGTATAGCGGATTTCCACCATGATTGAAAATACCATCAGTAGCTAAAATTATAGCACCAACATTCCTATTGGTATATTCATCCCTAATTTTCTGAAAAAAAGCGGAGGCATCAGTTAATTTACCCTGATTTTTAAAATCGAAACCATCGGCAACCTGATCGCCAAAGTGAAGCGTTTTCACCTCGTATTTGTCTGATAGTTTATCTTGTAAAGCTTTAAGATGCTGTTCGTATAATTCTTGGTCGAAACCCACGGCCTTAACCTGACCAACAGAAAGAGAATTATCTTGTCCGATAATGATTACCGGTTTATCTAAGGTATAATTTAATGTTTTGATGAGGGGAGCAAATATTAACCATGCAATGGTGCTTACTGCGATAATCCGCAATGCTGTTAAACCATACTGAAGTTTTTTATCTAAATTTTTGTTGCCGCGATACAACAACCAGGCATACAATACACCTAGCGCCAGGCAACCGAGAAAAAATAAAATAGAAGCTCCTGAAAAAAAACCAGTCATAATTCATAAAGATGGTAATTTTGAGGAAATTTTCAAGGCTATTAATTAGAAAGAATTTATGCTAAGGCTAAAAACATCCATTTGTTCAACCACCGAGTACACTGAGTTTTACAATGAGGATCACAAAGTACCTAAACCTTTTTAAGCCCCCAACTCTGTGTACTTCGTGCCTTTTCTTTGTGAACTTTGTGGTAAAAAAAAGAGAGCATTACGCCCTCTGTGGTTAAATTCATACTTTTAACCCAAATCAATCCTTATGAAAATAATCTGTCTAACATTTCTGCTATCTCTAAGCCTTATGGTGAATGCCCAAAATAATTTTAAAGCCACTCAAATTAAATTTGAAAGAGTAGAAAAAGCCTACAATGAAAAATGGGAAACATTGAAAAAATTTGTCCAGGCTGGTGGTTATGGAGATAAATTCTCGATGGTGATCAATGCCTATAAAACAGAAGGCAAACTTGAAGTGTGGTTAAAGAATAATTCAGCTAAAACCTATTCTTTATTCAGAACTTACGATTTTTGTGCGCATTCTGGCACCATTGGTCCGAAAGTGATTGAAGGCGATGGACAAACACCAGAAGGTTTTTATTACATTAATGTTTTTAACCCGATGAGTAATTTCCACCTATCATTAGGTGTAAACTATCCAAATACAGTTGATTATGCAAGAACTGGAAAAAATAGAAAACCTGGAAGTGACATATACATCCACGGCAATTGCGTAACCGTTGGTTGCATTCCATTAACAGACGAAAAAATTAAAGAAGTGTATGTTTTAGGGGTTGAAGCCAGAAATGCTGGTCAGGAAAAGATTCCGGTTAACATCTATCCTTTCAAAATGACGGAGGGAAATACGAAAAAATATAGTGCTCAATTCCCAGCGCAGGCAAACTTTTGGAAATCATTACAAGCAGGATATTTAGCTTTTGAAAGGAGTAAAACCCAGCCAAATGTGAGTGAGGTTAAAGGGAAGTATATTGTAAAATAACAAAAGAAGTCAAGTTTTCCATAGCACACTGGCCATTAAAACTTGACTTCTTTATATTTATATAAAACTGGAAGAAAACCCTCCACCCTTAAACCTTCACGTCTTCAACCTTTCTTACAGCATCCCGCCGCAAACAGATAATGTTTGTCCGGTTACGTAAGCACTCATATCAGAAGCTAAAAACACACAAACATTGGCAATGTCTTCAGTTTCTCCGGCACGTTTTAATGGAATATCTTTTTCCCAACCTTCAACTACTTTCGGATCAAGAATATCTGTCATTTCAGTACGGATGAAGCCAGGTGCAACTACGTTGGCACGGATATTTCTCGAACCTAATTCTTTAGCAATTGATTTAGTAAAACCGATGATACCAGCTTTAGATGCAGCATAATTAGCTTGTCCGGCATTACCTGTAGTACCCACAATAGAACCCATATTGATAAAAACACCTTTACGGGCTTTCATCATTATTTTAGAAGCTGCCTTGGTTACGTTGAAGATTGATTTTAAGTTGATATTAATCACGTCATCCCAGTTTTCTTCACTCATGCGCATCAATAAACCATCTTTAGTAATGCCCGCATTATTCACTACGATATCAATAGTTCCAAACTCAGCTACGATATCATTGATTAACTGTTCTGCTTCAGCAAATTTAGAAGCATCAGAACGGTAACCTTTAATCTTTGTTCCGAAGCTTTGTAATTCCTGTTCTAAGGCCTCACCTTTTTCTACTGATGATAAATATGTAAAAGCTACATTAGCGCCCTGCTCGGCAAATTTCTCCGCTATTTTACGACCAATTCCTTTAGATGCGCCTGTAATTAATGCTGTTTTTCCTTCTAATAATTTCATTATGAAATGTTGTAAAGTTGAAATATTTTAATGTTGTAAAGTTATAATTTAAAGCATAAAAGATTATGCTTTTTTCTGGCTAAGCTGAAAAATGTTCCCCTCTATGTCCTCTCCATCGCAAAAAAGAAAATCAATGCCTTCAAAAGATTTGATATCTTTCATTTTTGCACCACTTTCTATAAGTCGTTTTTGAAGCTCTTCAATATCTTCTTCAATACTAAAAACTAGTTTCACATTACTTTCTGCACGAAAAGAATCCTCATTTCTGAATGATTCCCCAATCCGATGAAAAGCAATTTCGATGACGC